>Ga0080064_1000848_pt1 | contig 72600 bp, 74 predicted proteins | sample Subgrocontami54m_FD_69260 | JGI IMG/M metagenome (GOLD analysis project Ga0080064, IMG submission 69260) | Subsurface groundwater microbial communities from S. Glens Falls, New York, USA - GMW46 contaminated, 5.4 m (SPADES assembly) (version 2) ...
GTTTGAGCGCATCCGCCCGATCAATCCTCAGCTGAGGCTGGAGGATTTTGCGGCTCCGGAATCGCTGCCGCTGATTCAGGCGCTGTCGACGCGCTTCTTCGGGTCGAAGCTCCTGCATTAGATTTCCGGCTGCCGAAAACTCCCCTGCCGTCATTCCGGAAGCCGCGAAGCGGCTGGCGGGAATCCATAACCCCGGGCAAATTGTAGGAAAGGATAAGGGTTCTCGCTGCCGGACTTGCGCCCGGACGCGCGAAGCGCGATCCAGGTGGCGCCGCCCTGGAATGACAGTTAAGAGTAATTCCACAGCCTCCTAGCGGGCGCTGCAGGTGTTCACCGATACGCCACGCACTTCTCGCAGGCCGTCGCGGTGACATCACGCCGAAGGTGCGCCGCACGCAGGGTCTGGAATTGCTCGGAATTCCAAGCTTCCAGGAACGGGCTTGTGGTCAGATCGCCCATGTGAAAGCGGCCGTCGTGATCAAAGCAGCACGCGGACAGCTTGCCGTCCCAGGTGATATGACCTTCGGTGAAGACCGCCCAGCACGGCAGCGGGTCGCGCAATGCGCCGACTCGCCCGCGATTGCCGGCAGTCGGCTTCCAGCCCTTCTTCTCTTCGCCCTCGGTGACGAGGTTGGCTTGGTTGTAGAGCGGTAGCGCGTAGATTTCGTCGACGCTATCGCGGATAAGATCAAGCGCCTTTTGCATGCGCTCGCCCTGCGCGCCGTCATATTCGATGTAGGAGGCATACAATCCGCAGCGGTGTCCGGTTTCCCGGTGAACGGCATCGCGCGCCGCCCGCGCGCCGCGGATGTTCTCGACCATGCGACCGAAAACATGCCGTTTGACCTTGGCGATTTCTTCGAACTGGGCCTCATCGGCGTAGTTGAAAGAGAATTTCAGACTGTCGAGACCGGCGGCGAAGCATCGCTTGAGGCGCGCAGGGGTGGCAAGCGAGCCGTTGGTGGTGAGAAAGACATAAGGATAGCCGCATTCATGCTTGGCAAATTTGATTGCATCGGCGAGCCAGGTGCACAGAAAGCTCTCGCCCAGATAAAACAGCCCGATTTCCTCGACGCCGAGCTCACGCATCTCGCGCAGCAGCCGTTCGAACAGGGCCCGGTCCATATCGTGTTGCTCGCGCAGCACCATCGAACGCGCGCAAAACGTGCAACCAAAATTGCAGCGGCCGGTAAGCTCGATTTTAACCGAGCGCGGCGGGGGCAAGACTGTTTGACAGTCGTTGTCACCAATGCGCGTGACGCGGTCGATGCGATCCGTGATCATAGGCCGCCCCCTTTTTCAAGATGTAGGATGATCGCGGGGCGCTGCCAAGACCTTGATCCAAATCAATCGGGAACCTTGAAATCTAGCGTGTCCTTGTGGCCGAAGCCTCGCTGGTTGTCGATGATCACCATGCGATGCGGATCAAGCCGGTATAACTCGGCCGATTCGTAAGCGTCCTTCATGGCGGGCGGGCCGTCGGACAAGCGCCCCAAGAACGGATAGCGTGCTGCGAGCAAAGCTTGAGCGCGGCGACGCCCGGAAGCATCGGCTACGCGATACGCGTCTCCGGAAATTTGCACTCCGCAGACTTCGTCAAAATCGCGGTAATCCGGCGCGATGGTTGCGGCGACGCGCCGATCGGCCTCGATCTCCACCGAGTGCCGGCTGTTCGGATCGGAAATCCATAGCAGCACGAAGCCGTCGCGCACGTAGAACACATTTGCCGCATGTGGCCCCTGCGAGCCGCAGGTCGCCAGTGACATCACACGATGGGCATCGAGGAACGCGGCGATGCGGGCACCGGTTTCGCCGTGCATGTTCGTCTTCCGTGAAATTACAGTAGAAAATTCCATCACAGCCCCGCAATAGAGACTGCCGTTCCAGCGCGGGACTCGGCACGGCAATCACACCTACGCATGCGTAGTTTAGGTAACTGCGAAGATATCGTATGCCATTGATAAAAATCAAAGCGGTGACAGTGGCCGATCATTTTTGTTGGTAAGAATTGTCGGTTTGTCGTAAGGGCGGCATTCCCTTCCGTGCGATCCGTCCGGAAAATGAGGAGTTCCTATGTCTCAGGCTATACTGAAGTCGGTTTCCAACGTGACGCCGTCGGGCCGGTCAAAGGGCCGCGGCCGCATCTACGATTCGATCACCGACACCATCGGCGACACGCCCATCGTGCGGCTCAATCGATTGCCGCAGATGAAAGGAGTCAAAGCCGATATCCTGGCCAAGCTCGAATTTTTCAACCCGATCGCAAGCGTGAAGGACCGCATCGGCGTATCCATGATCGACGCCATGGAAGCGCAGGGAACGATCACGCGCGATAGCGTGTTGATCGAACCGACGTCGGGCAATACCGGGATCGCGCTTGCCTTCGTGGCGGCGGCCCGCGGCTACCGCCTGATCCTGGTGATGCCGGACTCGATGTCGGTCGAACGGCGCAAGATGCTGGCGCTGCTCGGCGCCGAGCTCATTCTCACCCCGGCGGCGCAGGGCATGCGCGGCGCCATCACGCGCGCCGAAGAACTTGCACGCGAAACCAAGAATGCCGTCATCCCGCAGCAATTCAAGAACCCGGCCAATCCCGACATTCACCGCCGCACGACCGCCGAGGAAATCTGGAACGACACGGCAGGCAAGATCGACGTCTTTGTGGCCGGCGTTGGCACCGGCGGCACGATCACCGGCGTTGGACAGGTCCTGAAGCCGCGCAAGCCTTCGCTGCGGATCGTCGCCGTCGAGCCGGAAGATAGCCCGGTCTTATCCGGAGGAAAGCCCGGTTCGCACAAGATTCAGGGTATCGGCGCTGGCTTTATTCCCGAGATTCTCGATCAATCGCTGATCGACGAGGTTGTGACCGTCGACAATCAGGCCGCGTTCGATGTCGCTCGCGCCCTTGCACGCTACGAAGGCATTCCGGTGGGCATCTCGTCGGGCGCGGCGGTGGCTGCCGCGTTCAATATCGGGTCGCGCAACGAAATGGCCGGCAAGGCGATCGTCGTCGTCGTGCCGTCATTTGCCGAACGATACCTATCGACCGCTCTGTTCGACGGCCTGTGAGGAGTTCGAACCGAGTCCTTGCGTCACCCGCGCAAGGCGATCAGTTGGCCGCCGTCGACCACGATCGTCGCACCAGTCATGTAACGGCCGGCGTCGGAAGCAAGCAGCAGCAGCGCGCCGTCGAGATCTCGATCCTCACCGAACCGGCCGAGCGGAATCTCACGCTTGATCGCCGCGCCCCGCTCGCTGGCGAGATAGTCGCGGTTGAGATCGGTAACGATCCAGCCAGGCGCAATGGCGTTGACGCGAATGCCTTTTGCGGCAAGTTCGAGGCCGAGCGCCTTAGTGAGCTGAATGACGCCCGCCTTCGCGACCGCGTAGGCCGCAACGCCTTTTGCGACATTGAAGCCCACCACCGAAGCGATGTTGACGATCGCGCCGCCCTTTCCAATAGCGAGCATGCGCCGCGCCGCCTCCTGTGACCAGAACAACACCGCATCAAGATTGGTGCCGAGGACCCGGCGCCATTCCGCCTCCGGCAAATCGACGATCCGGTCCGCATGGACCACGCCGGCATTGTTGATGAGAATATCGACGGTTCCGAACGCCTGTTCGGCAGCATCGAAGGCACGAATCATGTCGGCACGATCGCAGACGTCCGCCGACAACGGGGCGGCTCGGCCGCCTGCCTGTTCGATTCGCTTGGCGACAGCGGCAAGCCGGTCCTGGCGCCGTGCCACGAGCGCCACGCTTGCGCCATTGGCGGCCAGCACTTCGGCGAAACGTACTCCGAGGCCGCTCGATGCTCCGGTGACGAGCGCAGCCTTTCCGGCGAGATCGAACAGGTTCTGCGCCTTCACGGCTCAATCCTGGGAGATCGGCGGATCAAGGTCCTGTGCCCATGTGTCCGCCGGTTTCGAGTATTTGCGCATGAGCCGATAGACGAGGTTGACGTGCTCGGCTTCCTCTTCGACGAACTCAGACGCCATTTCCTTGATCTTCGGATCTTTTGCCGTCTCGGTGATCGAGGTGAAGAAGCCAAGCGCCCGTTTCTCGCCGGCAAGCGCAAGCTCCAGTGCATGCCATGGTGTCATCAGATAATGGGCCGATCCAAGGTCGACCTCCTCCGGACTCTCGCCCTTCTGCCAGCGGCCAAGACGTTCCGCTCGTGCAACCAAGTCGATGTCGCCAGCCTGTTTGCGTATTTCTTCAGCGTGAATTCCTTCGGCTCTCGCCAGATCGCGGAAGACCTTCACGAGCTCCGGATTGTTGTGAATTTCCATCTGATCTGCCAGCAGCGTATAGCGCTGTACCGCGTCAGCCTCGATCCGGTAGGCGATCGCGAGCAAATCGACCGGACTCGAAACGGTATGTCCCGAGGGTGCCTTGCTCATAGCTCGAACTCCCTTTCGAGTTCGGCGAGATCGACGGTCCGAGGTTCAGCCTTGGCTTGGTAAGGCAGGCGGTTGCCGCGATAAAGAATGCCGATATTGAATCCGTCGTCCGTCATAATGCGACGCGCCGCCTTGCCGGGATCGTTGGTGGCGGCGACCGGGGCCGGATGAACGCGGTTCTTCCATTCGCGTTCATCGGGGCGAAAGGTGACGCAGGGACTCAAGACTTCGACAAACGAAAATCCTGGATGTCGAATTGCCTCGACCAGAATGCTTGCCGTCTCGTTCGGTGACCCGGAGAAGGCCCGGGCCACGAAGTTAGCGCCTGCCGCCAGTGCGATCACCAGCGGGTGGAAAGGGCTCAGACCGGTTCCGCCGGGAGAGAGCGCGGTATCGAAATCCGGCTCCGTGGTCGGCGACGGCTGACCTTTGGTCATGCCGTAAACCCGGTTGTCCATCACCACGTAAGTTATGTCGACATTGCGACGGCAAGCGTGGAGAAAGTGATTGCCGCCGATCGAATAGCCATCACCATCCCCGCTCGCCACCACCACCGTAAGGTCCGGACGCGTCACCTTCAGTCCGGTTGCGAGTGCCAGCGAACGGCCATGCACGCCGTGGAAGCCGTAGCAGCTTGTATAAGCCGGAATGCGGGATGAGCACCCGATACCGGACACGACCACGGTTTTTTCCGGCAGCAGACCGAGTTCGGCAAAAGCCCGGGTGAACGACATCAGGACATGATAGTCGCCGCATCCGGGGCACCAGATCGGCTTGATATCGGACTTGTAGTCGGCGGGGTTGCATGCCAGGCGCGTTTGAATGCTTGACATTAGGAACTCCATTGCATGAGCGCTTGCTCGATCTCGTTCGGTCGGATCGGCAACGGCCCGGGACGATGCAGGACCCGGACGTCATCAGGCAGATCGTAATGGGCGCGGAGATATCGATGGAATTGCGCACCATGGGATTGCTCGACGATGAGGATGCGTTTCACACCGTGCAGCGCCGCCGTGAATCGTTCAGGTTGGACGGGCAGCAGCAAGCGCGGGGCGATCAAGCGAACGTCACGGCCGTTCCGACGCACGCGCTCGATCGCTTCCCGCGCCGCGCCGGTGAGCGAACCCCAGGTCATGATCGCAAGCTCGCCGTCACCTTCGACGGTCGCCCAATGATCGCCATAGGTGAACTGTTCGAGTTTTGTGCAGCGTTTGTCGAGCTGTGCGCGGTGATCGCCTTCGCTGCTGGTAGGTGTTCCGCGTTCGTTGTGGGTGAGGCCGTCGGCCGTGTATTGGCCGCCGCGTGTGCCGGGAATTGCCATTGGTGAAACGCCGCCGGCCGACACTGCGTAGCGTTTGTAGGCACCGGCCTCCGGCAGTGCCTTCGCACGTTGACCGATGAAGGCGATATCGGCTGGCCGGTCAGTCACGGCCACGGCTTGCCCGATGAATTGATCGGAGAGCACGATGGCGGGCGCCTGAAGCGTTTCCGCGAGGTAGACGGCCCATTGCGTCGTGAACAGGCAGTCGGTGATCGACTGCGGTGCCAGCACAAGATGCGGCGCGTCACCGTGTAGTCCATAGACGGCGATATTGAGATCGGCCTGTTCAGACTTGGTGGGAATTCCGGTCGAAGGGCCGGCGCGCATGACGTCGACGACCACGATCGGAATCTCGGCGGCGGTTGCCAGGCCGAGCGCTTCGATCATCAAGGACAAACCGGGGCCGGACGTCGCGGTCAATGCCGGCGTACCACCGTACGAAGCGCCGATGATCATGTTGATGGCAGCCAATTCATCCTCTGCCTGGAGCAGCACTCCGCCCACTTTGGGAAGATTGGGCGCGAGCCATTCGAGGATTTCCGATGCCGGGGTGATCGGATAAGCCGCCGCAAATCGCACGCCGCCGCGGATTGCGCCAAGGCCCGTCGTTTCATTGCCGGAGACAAGCCATCGTTGTGCCGTGCGGGACTTGGGTGGAGCAAGGCGCATGCCGAGATCAAGATCGGCGGCAGCCGCAATTCCTGCCTTGAGTCCCGCACGGCTCGCTTCGATCGCCGTCCGCCCCTTTTCGGCGAGCCGCTTCTCGATCACAACCGACAAAATATCCTCGCTCAATCCGAGCAAGCCGGCGGCAAGCCCAAGCGCAATCATGTTTGGACGCCCTTCGGGGATGGCCTTCGCCATCTCCTTGATCGGGACTTTGACGACGCGCGCGCCGGCACGGGCGACAATGGCGGGCAAGTCGCCGCCGTGCGGATCGGTAATGACCAGGCTTTGCGGCCCGACCTCGATCTCCGCGCCGAAACGATTCGCATTCAACCAGTCGATGCCGATGAGCAAATCAAATCGTTCAGCCAGGCATTCGACGGGATGGCTTGCCAGCCGAATCAACGCCGCCGCCTCGCCGCCGCGAATTTGCGGACCCACTGTGCGCGTCAGAAGACCGTGCCAACCTGCCACGCTCGCAGCCTCGAGCAGGAAATTGCCGGTCGTAAGCGCACCCGCGCCGCCGCTTCCGACGATCGCTATCGAGACATTTTCCACTTCCGGCATTGAACTCTCCGTTGTCGGTCAATTCCGTTATTCGAAGCTTCAGACGACCGGGACAAAGGCGGCTTGATCTAAATCAAGCATTCCAGCACCAATTTACTTTATTAAGGCTCTATCGCGTTTGTTCTATGTCAAAGCGAATTGCCCGAAACGCTATGATAATTATCAAAATAATGCGAACGGCCGGAGGAGTCGATGGCGAGTGCAGCAGTCCGATGGATGATGACGAAGCCGGGCGAACCCATCGCTCTGGCCGAGTTTAATCCTTTCCCGCCGGGACCCGGCGAAGTCGTCGTTGAAATTGCCGGGTGCGGCGTTTGCCACACCGACCTCGGCTATTACTACGACGGTGTCCGCACCAAGCATGATCTGCCGCTGACTTTGGGTCACGAAATCAGCGGCCGAGTCGTTGAAACCGGCCCGGACGCCCTCTATTGGACGGACCGGGCCGTCATCGTGCCCGCCGTCATCCCGTGCGGTACCTGCGATGCCTGTCGGCGTGGCAAATCGACCATCTGCCCGAACCAGAAGATGCCGGGCAACGATATCCACGGCGGCTTTGCCACACACATCGTGGTGCCTGCACGCGGCCTGTGCCTGGTCGACGAGGCCAGACTTGAGGCCATCAGCGTCGAGCTGGCAGATCTTTCCGTCATCGCCGATGCGGTGACCACGCCGTATCAGGCTGTCACCCAGGCCGGTGTCCGCCCGGGGGATCTCGTCATCGTCAATGGCGTCGGTGGCGTCGGTGGCTATGCGGTGCAAATCGCGAATGCACTTGGCGGCACGGTCGTCGCGATCGATGTCAATGACGCCAAGCTCGATGCCATTGCGCACAACGGCGCGACACTGACCTTGAACGCGAAAGAACTTTCCGCCCGTGACCTCAAGGCGGCGATCCAGGCCTTTGCGAAAGAGCATGGCTTGCGCAAGACCGAATGGATCATCTTCGAGTGCTCAGGTACGCGGGTCGGGCAAGAGACCGCGTTCAGTCTGCTCAATCATGGCGCAACGTTGTGCGTGGTCGGCTTCACCATGGACAAGGTCGAGGTCAGGCTCTCGAATCTCATGGCCTTCCACGCTCGCGCTCTCGGCAATTGGGGGTGTCCGCCGGAACTCTATCCCGCGGCTCTGGAGTTGGTCCTCACGGGCCGCGTGAAGGTCGCGCCGTTCGTCGAAAAACATCCACTTGACGAGATCAATCAGGTGTTCGAAGCCGCGCATCATGGCGAGCTCAAGCGCCGCGCCGTTCTCGTTCCCGCTCATTGAGGAGCAATCAGATGAACGCTGAAGCAGTCCACGTCGTTGCAGACAAGTCGAGTGAGCCGAAAGACCACGGGCTTGTACCGGAACACGTGCGCAAAGCGGCAAGCGAGGGCGTGCGTTACGAAAAGCGCGCGGTGCGGGGAGCCGACGGCAAACCCGTTGCGGGCCTGTTCAATGCCTGGATCACGCTCGATAACCCCACGCAATTCAACTCCTACACCACTGACATGGTGAAGGCCGTAATCCTCGCCTTCCGCGCCGCGAGCGCCGCGCGTGATGTCGTTGCAGTCGTGTTTACCGGATCCGGCGACAAGGCATTCTGCACCGGCGGCAACACCAAGGAATATGCCGAATATTACGCTGGCAACCCACAGGAATACCGCGGCTATATGCGGTTGTTCAACGACATGGTGTCGGCGATCCTCGCCTGCGACAAGCCGGTGGTCTGTCGCATTAACGGCATGCGCATCGGCGGCGGCCAGGAGATCGGCATGGCCTGCGACTTCTCGATCGCGCAGGATCTCGCTCGCTTCGGCCAAGCAGGACCGAAGCATGGATCGGCGCCAATCGGCGGCGCGACCGACTTTCTGCCGGTGATGGTTGGAGCCGAGCGCGCGATGGTGGCCTGCGTGCTGTGCGAGCCGTTCTCGGCTCATGAGGCCTACCTTATGGGCATGCTCGCCGACGTCGTCCCGGCGCTCAAGGTCGACGGTAAGTTCGTCGCCAATCCGCTGATCGAGACGGCGCGCATGATCGACGAGCACGGCCGCCTCGTCTTCGGTAAGGCGAAGACGGGCGAGGCACTGAAAGCCGGCCAGGAGTTGCTGAAGCGCGGCACGGTCGATCTTTCGCTGCTCGACGAAAAGGTCGAAGCGCTTTGCACCAAGCTTCTCTACACGTTCCCCGACTGCACGGCCAAGACGGTCGAGGAGCTGCGCAAGCCCAAGCTTGACGCCTGGAACCGCAACAAGGAGAATTCGCGCGCTTGGCTCGCTCTCAACATGATGACCGAGGCGCGCGCCGGCTTTCGCGCCTTCAACGAGGGCACCAAGGAAACCGGGCGCGAGATCGATTTCATCGCGTTGCGCCGGGCACTCGCGGCCAACACGCCGTGGAACGACGAACTCACCGCAAGCATCATGCCGGGAACGGGGCGCAAGTCATGACCACGCCGCTCAAGGTCTGGTTCGAGGCGGAAGGCCGGCTGCTCCGGCTGCGCTTGAATCGGCCTAAGGCAAATATCGTCGATAAAGCCATGTCGGCAGCGATCGAGGCTGCGTTCATAGAGCATCTCGGCAATCCTGGTCTCGGCGCGATTCTCCTCGACGCCGAGGGGCCGCACTTCAGCTTTGGCGCCAGCGTCCCGGAGCATCTTCCCGGGCAGTATGCGACTATGATTGCTGACTTCCATCGTCTGATCGTGCGCATGGTCGAATCGCCGGTCACGATCCTGGTCGCAGTGCGTGGCCAATGCCTCGGCGGCGGACTCGAAGTAGCGCTTGCCGGCCACGCGATGTTCGTCTCGCCCGACGCGGGCCTCGGCCAACCGGAAATGAAGCTTGGTGTGTTCGCACCGGCGGCGTCCTGCCTATTGCCGGAGATCATCGGCCCCATGCGCGCTTTCGATCTTCTCGTCTCAGGACGCAGCATCACCGGCGCGGAGGCTGTCGCTATGGGAATAGCGAAAGAGGCGGTGGCCGACCCCGAGCAAGCCGCGCTCGCCTATTTCGACGAACACCTCAAGCCGAAGAGTGCGAGCTCGTTGCGCCTCGCGGTCAAGGCCGCGCGCCTCGATTATGTCGAGCGCGTGAAGACCAAGATCGCCGCGGTTGAGCGCCTTTATCTCAACGAATTGATGTCCACTCGCGATGCAGTGGAAGGCCTCGAAGCATTCATCGCCAAGAGGCCGGCAAAATGGGAGCACCGTTGACATGGCGACCACCGCCGAACTCATCGCCCGCGCGACTGAACTTTTCGAGGATCTCCACTTCAGCGCCGCGCGCGAGTGGAAGGCGGCGCAGCCCGGCCGCAAAGTTGTCGGCTACATGCCGCTCTACGTCCCGCGCGAGATCATCCATGCCGCCAACATGCTGCCGCTGGGCGTTCTCGGCGGCGGCGATCAGCTCGAAGTCATCCACGGCGACGCCTACTACCAGAGCTACATCTGCCGCATTCCGCGCTCGACCATTGAGCTCGGGGTAACGGGCCGGCTCGACTTCGTCGATGGGATGCTGTTCCCCTCGATCTGCGACGTCATCCGCAACCTTTCGGGCATGTGGAAAGTGATGTTTCCCAATGTCTATACGCGTTACTTCGACGTGCCGCAGACCTACAAGGACGATATTGGCGGCACCTTTTACGTCAGCGAACTCACCGAACTCAGGCGGGATCTTGAAAAACTGCGCGGCAAGCCGATCACCGACGACGAGCTGCATCATTCGATCGCCATCTACAATGAAAATCGGAAATTGGTTGGCGATCTCTACAAATTGAGAGCGGAGCGGCCGTGGCAAACGCCGGCTTCCGAGGTCTATCTGATCATCCGCGCAGGCATGGTGCTGCCGGTCGAGCAACACTCGGAGATGCTGCGCGATTATATCGCCGCTGCCAGCGCCGAGGAGCGGCCGAAGCGCGACAACTGCCGCATCGTGCTCACGGGCATGTTCTGCGAGCAGCCGCCGCTCAACCTGATAAAATCGCTTGAGCTTTCCGGCTGCTACGTGGTCGACGACGATCTGATGCTGGTCACGCGCTGGCTCACGGAAGACGTGCCGACCGATGGCGATCCGCTTAGGAATCTCGCTCTGGCTTTCCTGCACCATTCTCAATCGACTTCCGCTAAATACGAGCCCAGTCAGAAAGAAAAGGGGCAGCATCTCGTGCGCGCCGTTCAACGGGCGAGCGCGGAAGGTGTGATCTTCGCCGCGCCGAGCTTCTGCGATCCGGCGCTGCTCGACCGGCCAATGCTGCAGCATGTGCTCAAGGATGCCGGCATCCCTTATATAGCGTTCAAATACGCCGAAAATTCCGGCCAAATGCAGCCAATCCGAGAACAGGCGGGCACCTTCGCCGATTCGATCAAACTATGGAGTGGATCATGACGACACAAATCATCACTCCCAAGGCGGTCGCCAAGGAGATCGATAAAGACGCTTCCATGGTGAAGCAAAAAGAGATGATGGCTGGCCATTACGACCGGCTGACGAGCGCGTCAGAGACTGGCGCAAAGGTCTGCGCGACCTTCGTCCCGGGCAATCTCAACGAGCTTATCATGTGCTTCGACCTGCTGAATAACCTGCCGGAGGTGAACGCCATCCAGAGCGGGTTACGGCGGCAATCGGGCGCCTATGTGCTCGAGGCCGAGAAAATTGGGCATTCGGAGGACGTCTGTACCTATGTGAAGTCGGATATTGGCATGATTGCCAAGGGCAACATCGGTCCAAACGGCAAGAAGATGCCGGACCCCGACGTGCTTCTACTGTCCTACACCGGCTGCTTCACCTTCATGAAGTGGTTTGAGCTCCTGCGCGAACAGTACAAGTGTGAAACGATCATGTTGCAGACGCCCTATATGGGCGACGGCAAGATCACCAAAAACATGACCGAGTACATGGTCAAGCAGCTGAAGGAGGATGTGATCCCGAAGCTCGAGCGCGTCTCGGGGGTCAAGTTCGATATCGACCGGCTGCGTGAATATCTTAAGAAGTCGGTGAAGGCGGAGGACAATCTCGTCCGTGTGCTGCAGTCGGCGAAGAGCAAACCCTCGCCGATCGATGCCTATTTCGGCGGGATCTACTACATCGGCCCGATCTTTGGCGCCTTCCGCGGCACCGACGATGCTGTTGAGTACTACAAGTTCCTCCGCGAGGAAGTCGAGGACCGCCTTGCCAAAGGCCTGGGTCCGGTCACCCCGGACGGCGATATGGGCAAGGAGAGGTACCGCTTGGTGGTGGAGGGACCGCCGAACTACACGCATTTCCGCCAGTTCTGGAAGATGTTCTACGACGAAGGCGCGGTCGTCGTCGCCTCGAGCTACACCAAGGTCGGCGGCGTCTACGACTTCGGTTTCCGCCACGATCCTGACAAGCCGCTGGAGACGCTCGCCGAATACTGCCTCGGCGTTTACACCAATCGCAACCTGCCGATGCGTATCGACATGCTGGTGAATTACATCAACGAGTATGAGGCGGACGGTCTTCTGATCAATTCGATCAAGAGCTGCAACAGCTTTTCGGCAGGCCAACTCCTCATCATGCGTGAGGTCGAGAAGCGCACCGGAAAACCGGCGGCTTTCGTCGAATCCGATCTCGTCGATCCGCGCTATTTCTCAGCCGCCAACATCAAGAACCGGCTCGAGAGTTACTTCCAGATGATTGAGCAGAAACGCGCGGGCAGCAGCGTCGCCGCGTAAGGGAATACCATGAAGACCTTTGTCGGAATCGATCTCGGCTCGACCACCACCAAGTCCGTTCTCCTCGACGAGAACTGCCAGGTGCTCGGCCGCGGCATCACGAACTCACGTTCGAACTATGGCACGGCGGCACGCGTGGCAAGCGAGGAAGCGCGCATCGATGGGCGCTTCACCCTGTTTCGCCGCGCGCTGAACGCCGGAGGCGGCAAGAGCGGCGAGCTCGACGAGTTCCTCGGTGCGCTCGAGCGCGCCTTTCGTCTCGTGCAGTTCCTTGAGCAGCTCGGCGATCTCGAAGAGACTTGCCGGAGCCAAGTCAAGGGTGAGCGATTCGCCAAGGTCGAGAGCGCGGTCCAAGAGGCAATCGGCGAGGTATTCAAGCGCCTGCGCGAGGAAGCGCCAGCGCTCTACGCGCCCGGCGCCAAGCGCAAGTCGGACTTCTTCCGCGACGTTGCCGGCTCGCGCTACCACACCCTGGCCGAGGAAGTCGCCCGCGCGGCGGGGCTGCCTTACGAGCTTCTACTCAACGTCTACGACAAGTCGATCATCGAGGTGGAGAACCGGCCGCCGGCGGGTGAATTGAGTGCCAAGTTCCGCCGCGCGCTCGCCTCCGTCCTCGCCGCAGACAGTACAATCAAGACTGGGTCGAGCGATGTGCCGAAAACGATCGAAGCCACGCTCGATATCGACCTCGAGGAGACCTATCTCGTTGGCACCGGTTACGGCCGTGTGACACTGCCATTTTCCAAGGAGCACATCCGCTCGGAAATCCTGTGTCACGGCCTCGGGGCGCACATGATGTATCCGAAGACGCGCACGGTGCTCGATATCGGTGGCCAGGATACCAAAGGGATCCAGGTCGATCCGGCCGGCATTGTCGAGAATTTCCAGATGAACGACCGCTGCGCCGCTGGCTGCGGGCGTTATCTCGGCTATATCGCCGATGAAATGAACATTGGCCTGCACGAGCTTGGGCCGATGGCGATGAAATCGGACCGGCCGGCGCGCATCAACTCGACCTGCACGGTGTTTGCCGGCGCCGAGCTGCGCGACCGCCTCTCGCTCGGCGAGAAGCGCGAGGATATCCTCGCCGGCCTCCACCGCGCCATCATCCTGCGCGCGATCTCCATCATCTCGCGTTCGGGTGGCGTCGCTAATGAGTTTACCTTCACCGGCGGCGTTGCCAAGAACGAGGCGGCGGTGCGCGAGCTGAGGAAGCTCATCAAGGAGAACTACGGGGACGTCACGATCAACATCAACCCGGACTCGATCTACACCGGCGCGCTTGGCGCGGCCGAGTTCGCCCGGCGGGCGCATCTGGGACAGACCGATGGGAGTGCAGCATGACGATTGCGGCTGGAATTGACGTTGGCACCTCCACCATCAAGGCGGCTTTGTTCAAGGTGGAGAATGGAGAGAGTACTTGGCTGGCGCGGACGGCCATGCGCATTCGCCAGCGCGACCCCATGGAGCTCGCGCGCATCGCCTACGATCAGATGCTCGAAGACGCCAAGCTGAAGGAGAAGAACGTCGACTATGTGGCGACGACCGGGGAAGGCGAGAGCATCCCCTTCCACACTGGCCACTTCTACTCGATGACGACCCATGGGCGCGGCGCCATCTATCTCGATCCCACCTCACGTGCCGCCCTCGATGTCGGTGCTCTGCACGGCCGAGCCATCTTGATCGACGAGCGCGGCAAGGTTCTGAGCTATAAGATGACGAGTCAGTGCGCATCGGGTTCGGGGCAGTTCCTCGAGAATATTGCGCGCTATCTCGGCATCGGCCAGGACGAGATCGGTTCACTGTCGAGGAAGGCCGACAACCCCGAAGTGGTGTCGTCGATCTGCGCGGTGCTGGCGGAGACCGACGTCATCAACATGGTCTCGCGCGGCATCACGGCGCCCAACATCCTCAAAGGTATTCACCTGTCGATGGCGGGCCGCTTGTCCAAGCTGCTCAAGTCGATCGGGGCGCTCAACGGCGTGGTCATGATGACCGGCGGTCTTGCGCTCGATCCTGGCCTCGTCGCCGCGCTCGAGGAGGACATCGCCACCATCAAGGACATGAAGACGATCGTGCGCAGCCATCCCGACTCGATCTACGCCGGCGCCATTGGTGCTGCGCTTTGGGGCGCCTATCGGTTTGACAAGCTCGCCGCGCTCGGTAACGTTCTGAAGGCGGCCTGACAGGTGAGGTCTGGCAGGCAAGGAGAAATATCATGGCCCTAATGATCAACGACGCGTGCACCGCTTGTGACGCCTGTGAGCCGGTTTGTCCGAACAAGGCGATAACTGCCGGCAATCCGATGTACGTAATCGACCCGATGAAATGCACGGAATGCGTGGGAGCCGAGGACGAGCCGCAATGCAAGCTGGTCTGCCCTGCGGATTGTATCGTCGCCAATCCTGATTGGGTCGAGAGCAAGGACGACCTGCTGGCCAAGTATCAACAGCTACATGAGTGACCGCAATGATGGGCTTCACCAATCGCATCAGTCAAACGCTTCACCAGGAGCATCACGCCACGATTGCCCTGATGGAACGCCTCGAACAGTTGCTCGTACGACATCGTCGCGGTGCAACGCCAGATACAAATGACCGCGCCGTGGCGCAACTTCTTGCCGATCTGTCGATTGCGCTGGCGGCCGAGGTCGAGCGCCATTTCGCCTTCGAGGAAAATCAGCTCTTCCCTTATCTGGAGGCGGCCGGCGACGCCGCTATCGGTTCGCACCTGACGGATGAGCACGGCGCGATTCGACCGCTCGGCGTGCGCCTTACCTCACTCGCCCGCGATGCGTCCGCACGAGGATTCGATGCCGGCCGATGGGAAGAGTTCTCCCGCGTGGGGCAGGAGCTTTACGAGCGGATGCTGATGCACGTTCAAAAGGAAGAAATGGCATTGCTGCCGCTCCTGGACGAGGTGATGGATGCGGATACCGAAGCTCGCCTCTATGAAGATTACGTCGAGCACGTGTGAGGTTCTACCATGGCCACTGCTCTTGCACATTTCAATGGAGGCATTTGCTCCATCAATGCCAGCGATCTAGAGCGGGTGGTCGCTATTGATCGGGCTCACACCGGTCATTCGCGACGCCGGTTTTTCGAGAAGCGCTTTGCGGCTGCAGAGGCGCACCCCGACGACTTCGTTCAGATCGGACTGATGCGAGGCGGATCGCTGCGGGGTTTTGCCATCGCGCGTCTGCTGCGCGGCGAGTTCGGTCACAAGGATATTGTTGCCGTCCTCGATGTGGTCGGCGTTGAATTGGAGAGCCAGGACCGCGGCGTCGGCCAGAGTCTGATCGAGCACCTGATTGAGATCATGCGACAAAGGGGCGTGCGCTCGCTTCATTCGCAAGCGGGTTGGGCCAGTCATCATCTCTTGCGCTTCTTCGACGCCTCCGGCTTCCAGCTGTCCCCCCGCATAGTCCTTGAACGATCCGTTACCGAGCCGCTGGTCGAGCCGGTGGAAGAACCGTGATGACGATGAAGAGACGAATGACTGCGCAACCGAGCATGACGATCCCGACGCGGGTCGGGGATGCGGCCGAAATCAACTACGGCAAGCCGGCCAGCCCCGATTTTGGCCCTCTGGCGCGCGACAAGGTACCGGTTCGCGCCATGAAGGAAAGCGATTTGGGTGCCATGATCGCGATCGATCGACGAATTACCGGACGCGATCGTTCCGAGTATTTCAACCGGAAACTCGAAGAGGCGCTTTACGAGTCGGACGTGCGCGTATCGCTGGTGGCGGAGCGCGCCGAACGGCCCGTTGGTTTTGTCATGGCGCGCGTGGATCTGGGAGAATTCGGTCGCTTCGAGCCGACGGCGGTGCTGGATACGATCGGCGTCGATCCTGACTACCGCAATCAGGGCATCGGCCGCGCCTTGCTGTCGCAGCTTCTCGTCAATTTGACCACCTTGCGGATCGAGCGGGTGCGCACCGAGATCGCCTGGCGCGATCGCGAATTGCTCGCGTTTCTTGACCGCTGCGGTTTCCGCCCCTCACAGGAGCTTTGTTTCGACCGTGTTATCGCGTGAACAGACAACCCCTGAATGCCGGCCGCGGTTCGTCTTTTCCGGCCACCGCGCCATTGTAACCGGCGGCTGCCGCGGCATCGGCCGCGCCATTGCGGATGCGCTGCATGCTGCCGGGGCTGATGTCCATGTTTTCGACGTGAGCCAGCCCGAATCCGGCTTCCCGCATCGTTTCGCGTCTGTCGACATCACCGATCCAGCCGCAGTCGACAACGCCGTAACTGCGCTTCCCAGCGCGGCAACGCTGCTGGTCAACAATGCCGGGATCACGCGCGACCGGTCTCTGTCGAAGATGAGCGATGCTGAATGGGCGGCCGTCATCGCCACCAATCTTACCGGGGCCTTCAACATGATCCGCGCCGTTGCTCCGCGGATGGTGGCGCGCGGCTTTGGACGCATCGTCAACATCACCTCGATCAACGGATTGCGCGGAAAATTCGGCCAAGCCAATTACGCTGCCGCAAAAGCTGGTCTTATCGGCCTGACTAAGACCGCCGCCCGCGAGTTCGGCAAGAAGGGCATAACTGTCAACGCCGTGGCGCCGGGCATGGTGATGACCGAAATGGCGCGCGCGTTGCCGCGCGAAATCGTTGCGAAATCGTCCAACGAAGCGGCCCTTTGCGACCTGGCCGAGCCGAGTGACATCAGCAACGCCGTGTTGTTCTTGCTATCGGATGGCGCTCGGGCGATTACGGGCGAGGTTCTGCGCGTCGACGCAGGGCAATATATCTGATTGTGAAAGGCGCGCCGGCTCCGCTGTCACAAGACGCTTGGCCGGAAAACGTGTTTCATCACATCGGCCATGAACCATGCCAAGGCGATTGCGCCCATAAGCCCGATGCCGCTTGCCGTGCGCAGAAGAGTCGCATTGTCGATGGCGATGGCCGCGCCGACGCCTGTCAGTGCCAGCCCGTGACAAACGGCATGCAACTTGAGCGGCCATGCAGCCGCGAGTTCCGACAGCAGCATCGGGCGCCCACCCTTGGCTTGTGTTGCGTGCATCGACGCGAGAAAGGGAACAATTCTCTGCAGAATGCCGACGAGGAAGGTCAACAACCAGCCGCCGAGCAGGAGAAAACCGAACAGCGTGGGTCCATTGCGTCCCGCATATTGATAAAGAGCGGCGACACCCACGAGCAGCGTTACCGGCAGCATGATCCAGGCCGCCCGAACGAGCACGAAGGACAGACCGAGCCGCTTGCGCATGCCGGCGCCAAGCACGCGTGCCATGAGCCACAGATGCACGGCCGCCGCGCCAAAGCCGACCAGTGCCGCTTGCGTGAGTAGCGCGCGACTATCGGCGAGCGCGCCGGCGCCGCCAAGCGCCACAGCCATAGCGGCAAGGCCGAATCCAATAAATGACAGCCGCTTCTCCGGTGCCGCGGCAAGCGCGAACATCGGCACCAGAACATGACTGAAGCCGAGCGCGAGTAGTCCCACAAAACCGAAGCCGCCCAGGATCATGTGGGCAAGGGAGGCCGCGCCGTGATCGGGCAGCGCGCCGATCTCATAGTTAAGCGCCAACGCAAGACCAAGACCCGTCAGCAGGATGAGACTGGCGAGTGATGCCCAGCCGTAGGCCGCAACGACGCCAAGGCTGGCGGCCCGGCGCAAGTTGTCGGCGAGCAGCGCTGCGAACACCAACAGACCCGTTGTTACGGCTGCAGCGCCGATAATGATCGCAGTCATCCGCACGGCATACATTCCCGTTACCAGGAGCATCAGCCCGGGGATGACGAGCCAGAACACAAGCTTGATCGGCCAGATGGCGGACAGCGCACGGCGCGTCGCAACCGGCAGCAGCTGGACGCTGGCGCCGATGACGGTTGCGGTGAGCACGCCAAGCGTCAACAGGTGGACCGCAGCGAGCGGCGGTCCGACACCGCCGCGGAAACTCGTCGCCTCGGCGGCATCCAGAACCAGCACAAGCCACATCAAAACGTGGAATGCCGCCGCGGCGGCGAAGAAACGGAAGGGTATGGAGGCAGGCAACAGCCTGCCTTTGGCGCCGCCAAGAAATGTTGCCCCCAGCGTCATGGCCGCATGCGTATGAGCTGCAATCGCACCTCATCCTCGCAGGCCGGATCGCCGCATGCGGCGGCGACGATCTCATAGCTCCAACCGCGGTCGTCGAGCTCGGGGTAGAGGAAAATCGGTTCGCGGTCGAGGTGAACGATCAGAACATCGCCCGCTTCGCCGGAGTCGATCAATCCGAGAATCCTCACCATCGGCTGCGGCGGTTCGAGACCGCGCACATCCAAATGAACACCCTCGGATGTTTGCCACATCTCCGCGCCGTTCCGACAATCGCAGCTCATGACATTGTCTCCGCGCCCGCGCCCAGACGGGCCGCAAGTCGGTGGGCAATGGCGGCTGCCGCCAGCCGGCGATAATGGGCCGAGGCGGTCGTGGTGCGCATCGGCTGAACTTGTTTTTGCACAAGGCTTTCGAGGTGCTGCAATGCCTCCGCGTTTAGCGCGCGACCCAGCAAAGCCTCTGTCCCTTGCAGCAGGAACGGCCGCGAATTCGTGCCGGTCAGGCCCACGCGAAGTGAGACGACCTTTTCGTTCTCAGTGGCGAGCGCGACCGCCACACCCGCCAGTGGGAAATCGATTGCGCGGCGCACGCGGGCCTTTGCGTAGCTCGAGGGCGGTGGATCGGGGGGCAGATGCACGGCGACGAGGACCTCGTCGGCGCCGAGCGCCAGATATGCGCGGCCGTCGTCCGCATAAAGATCGGGGAGGGATATGCGCCGTCGCCCCATCTTGCCGGCGATTTCGATCTGGGCGTCCAGAACCATCAAGGCCGGCGCGAGATCGCCGCTGAACGCTGCATGACAATGCTGGCCCTGCGGTGCCACATGACAGATAGTGCCTTGGCGCTTGAGGCAATAGCCGTTCGACCGTCGCCACCATTCGCTTTGGTTATAGTAGATGCAGCGGGTCTCCAGGCAGAGATTGCCGCCCAAAGTCGCCAAGCTGCGCGTTGCCGGTCCGGCAACCATGGAGGCGGCCTCGGCCACGGCGCGGTAGCGGTCATGGATCGCCGGCTTTTCCGCGAGTGCCGCAAGCGTCGCGCACGCACCAATGTGCGCACCACTTTCGGTCACCGACAGCTCATGCAGTTCGTCGATGGCGGACAAGTCGATCAGCAGCGCCGGATGATCGAGGCCATGGCGCAAATTGACGACGATATCGGTCCCTCCGGCGAGGAAACGGCTCGAGACTTCCCGCCCACGCATTGCAACCGCCGATTCAACATCGTGCGGACAAGCGAGGGCAAAGTTCGGTATCGACAACGTCATGACGCCTTCCTTTGCGGGACAGCGGCCCGGGCACGACGACGGCGCTCGACGAAAGCCTGCATGACGCGGTCGGGGGTGAGAGGTAGCTCGTCGAAATCGATACCGATGGCGTTTGCCACCGCATTCACTAGCGCAGGGGGGAAACCTGCGAGCGCGCCTTCACTCGCCTCCTTGGCACCAAATGGTCCGTTGGGATCGTGGCTCTCCACGATATACACTTCAATCGGCGGCGATTCCATGATCGTCGGGACACGGTAGTCCAGCAGGTTTGCATGCGCCGGCAGGCCGTTGAGATACCGCGTCTCCTCACTCAGCGCCTGGCCCATACCCATCCAGACCGATCCCTGGATTTGTCCTTCGACCGCGAGCGGATTGATGGCGTGGCCACAATCGAGAGCGGTCCACACTCTATCGACGTTGATGGCTCCGGTCGCCTCATCGACCGTCACCTCAACGACCTGGGCCGCATAGCTGAAGCCCATGGTCGAACCGACCGCGCCGCCCTTGTGCCTGCCGCCTTGTGCCTCCGGCGGACAGGTGAAGGTTCCTTTCACGGTGATCGAACCGACGTCGACCAGAGCTGCTTTCGCCACCTCGGCAAACGGCAGGATTACCTGGCCTCCACGGCCAACTTGAAATTGCTCGCCGATGCATTCGATATCCTCCGGCTTGGCTTCCAGCTTGCGCGCAGCCGCCTCGATCAAGATCGCTTTGAGGCCTTTCGCCGCATCGATCGCCGCGTTCCCCACCATGAAAGTAATGCGTGACGAATAGGCTCCATTGTCCTTCGGCGTGATGGCGCTGTCGCCTGCCACCACGCGCACCCGATCGAGCAATACCCCGAGCGTTTCCGAAACCACGATGGCAATCATGGTCGAGGAGCCTTGGCCGATATCGGCAGCACCGGTGAACGCGGTGATGCTCCCGTCGAAATCGACCTTGAGATTGACCACGGCATGCGGCTCGCCGGTCCAGTGAATCGGCTTCGCCGCGCCGCTGACATAGTGCGAGCAGGCCATTCCAAGGCCCTTTCCACGCGGCAGCTTTCCGATGCGCTCGCGCCAGCGGCTCGCTTGCTCGACCTGATCCAGACACTCGGAAAGCCCGTAGCTGTTCACCACGAGGTCATTCATCGTCCGGGTAGGGGCTCGGAGAAGATTTACGCGGCGCACCGCGAACGGGTCGAGTCCAAACTCGCGCGCCATGCGATCCAGCACGCACTCGAAGGCGTGGCGAACGTCGACCGAGCCGTGGCCGCGCATGGCTCCGCAGGGCGGCAGGTTGGCGTAGATCCGATAGCCATCGAATTTGATGGCGGGAATGTCGTAGATGCCCTGCAGCAACGCGCCGGCATAGAGGATCGTGACGATGCCATATCCAGCATAGGCGCCGCCACGCTGCACGACTTCGCACGCGCAGGCGGTGATTTGCCCGTTTCGGCGCATGCCGAGCTTGAGCGTGACGTCGGTCTGTGGACGGGCCCGATGCGTGAGGAAGTTCTCCTCGCGCGTCAGCTGCATCATGACTTTGCCGGCCGCGGCGCGGGCGAGCAGGGCGGTGATGATCTCGAAGTTCAACACTTCGACGCGGGCGCCGAAACCCCCGCCAACAAAGGGCTTGATAATGCGAATGCGCGACAGGTCCAAATCGAGGCAGCGCGCCAGCATCAGCTGCAGGTAATAGCCCACTTGGGTGACGCTCTGCATTGTGAGGCGCCCCTGTGCCGGGTCGTATTCCGCCAAAGCTGCATGCGGCTCGATTTGCGCGTGGTTGACTTCGGCGCAGATGATTCGGTGCTCTTGAACCAAGTCGGCTTGCGCAAATCCGGCCGCGACGTCTCCAAACAGATGATGGACCTCGCGCTCGATATTCCCCGGCTTGTTGTCGTGCAGCAGCGTCGCGCCCGCTGCCCGCGCATCCGCGGAGCTGTAATAGGCCGGAAGCTCGCGCAGCTCGCATTCGATGAGGTCAAGCGCGCGCTGTGCCGTCTCGGCATCAACGGCCGCGAGTGCGGCTATCGGCTCGCCCCGATAGCGCACCCGCTCGCGGGCAAGCGGATACTCGTTCATGGCGACCGGCAGCACGCCATAGGTATGCGGGCAGTCGTCGCCGGTAATGACCGCAAACACGCCTTCGAGCGCTCGGGCCTTCGACACGTCCAGCCGGATGATCTCGCCGTGGCTCACCGGACTGCGAAAAATGCGCCCGACGAGTGCATCGGCGTGATCGAGATCTGCGGTATAGCGTGCGCGCCCGGTGACCTTGTCGATGCCGTCGATCAACGGCACACCGCGACGACCTGAGCTGAGCCGCTCGCTTACAGCCGCCGTCATGGCGGAGGCTCCGTGGCTGCTTGAACGGACTCGATGATCTTCACGTAGCCTGTGCAGCGACAAATGTTACCGGATAGGGCAGTCCGGATATCTTCCTCGCTTGGGCGGGAGTTGCGTCGCAGTAAAGCTTCTGCCGCCATAATCATGCCTGGCGTGCAAAAGCCACATTGCGTTCCCAGCCTTTCGTGAAAGGCACGCTGCAACCGCTGCAGCCGGCCCTGCACGGCCAGACCTTCGATCGTCTCGATAGATCGCCCCTCGCAACGGACCGCGAGCGTGATGCAGGACGGCACCGGCTGGCTGTCGGCGAGTACCGTGCAGGCGCCACATTCGCCGCCATCGCAGCCGATCTTGCTCCCCGTCAGGCCCGCGACCTCGCGCAAATAGTCGACCAGGAGCTGGTTCTCGGCGACGGCGTCCTCGCGCCACCGGCCGTTGAGATTCAGGCGTAGAAGTCGCTTCCGGGGTTCCACCTGCGTTTGCGCCATGGCTCGTTCGCGGCCGCGATAGTCTTGCAAAGCAAAGGCGTTTTGGGGTCGCCCGACCATGATAAAAATCAATTCCCGGCAAAGTCGGGCGGTAAGGCGACCGCCGGGTAGCGTGGCGAGCGCCACCGCCGGCGACGCTGGTTTCTGATTTAAATCAAGGAATTCGACCTCGATCCCTGTTCTTCTGGCCAATAAAGGGCAGCTTGAACTATGGGTGTCGAGCGCGACTACAACGCAGCCGTTGACTTCATCGACCGCAACGTTGCCGAAGGCAGGGGCAATAAGGCTGCGTTCGTCGATCCGTCACGTGAGATCAGCTATGCGGAATTGAGTCATGCCGTGGCACGCGTTGGCCCGCTTTTGGCGCAACTGGGCGTCGAGCGCGAAAACCGTATCGTTCTCATCCTGCATGATTCAATCGAGTTTCCGATCCTCTTCTGGGGGGCAATCCGTGCCGGCATCGTACCGGTGCTGCTCAACACTTTGCTCACCAACGATCAATACCAGTACCTGCTCGACGACTCCCGCGCCAAGGTGGCCTTTGTCTCAGCTTCGCTCCTGTCAACGCTGCAGCAGGCCGCGAAGGGCGTTTCAACGCCAACGAAGATCGTGGTCGTTGGCGACGGGCCGGACACGGTGCCGCGTTTCCAGTCACTGCTTGACGCGCAACGTGAACCCGCCGCCGCTGCCCGCACCTGCGCAGATGAAGTTGCCTACTGGCTATATTCATCCGGCACTACTGGGATGCCGAAAGGCGTCATGCACGTCCACTCGTCTCCCAATTTGATCACGCAGCTTGTCGGACAAGAGCGGCTCGGGATGCGCGAAGACGATGTGGTTTTCTCGGTAGCGAAGCTGTTCTTCGCCTATGGCATTGGCACCTCGATTTGCGCATTGGGCGCCGGCGCGACTTCGGTGCTGTTTCCGGACTGGCCGACGCCGAAGGCGGTGTTCGATGTGTTGCTTCGCCACCAGCCAACAATGTTGTTCGCGGTGCCGACGCTGTATGCGGCAATTCTTGTCGATGCCCAATGCACGCCCTCGGCCGGATCAAAGCGGTTGCGACTCTGCTTTTCCGCAGGGGAACCATTGCCGCCGCATATCGGCGTAAGCTGGAAGCAGCGCTTCGGGGTCGACATCTGCAACGGGGTCGGTTCGACCGAGATGGGGCATCTCTTTCTGACCAACCTGCCCGACGCCGTGGACTACGAATGCTCGGGGGTTCCCGTCAACGGATACGACATGCGGCTGGTCGATGCATCGGGACATGACGTTGCCGATGGTGAGATCGGCGAGTTGTTGGTACGCTCTCCGTCGGCGGCGGCCGGATATTGGAACCAGCGTGAGCGTACGCGCCGTGTTTTCGAAGGCGAGTGGACGCGGACCGGCGACAAATATGTGCGGCGGCCCGACGGTGCCTACTGCTACTGTGGCCGCAACGACGACATGTTCAAGGTGAGCGGCATCTGGGTTTCCCCGTTCGAAGTCGAGGCCGCATTGGCCAGCCATCCGGACGTGCTCGAAGCGGCGGTCGTTCCTGCCCAGGATGCCAAAGGTCTCATCAAGCCCAAAGCTTTTGTCGTGCTTAAAAACGGTGCGGGCGAGGGCGCTGGCCGCGCGCTCTATGAGGGTCTCAAGGCGCATGTGAAACGCACCGTCGGCCCGTGGAAATATCCGCGCTGGATCGAATTTGTCGACGCGCTGCCGAAGACCGCGACCGGCAAGATCCAGCGCTACAAATTGCGCGAGCTTGCGGCCCAGCAGGCGCTGTCCGGGAACGGAGATCGTTCATGATCGATCTCAGCCATCTGGCTTGGCCGTTCTTCTCCGACACGCACCGGCAATTCGCTTCAGCGCTTGCGCAATGGGCGCAACATGAGCTTTCGGCACAAGTCGACCATGCCGATGTTGATCGCGCGTGCCGCAATCTGGTGCGGGCATTGGGCGAGGCGGGTTGGTTGAAGGCGGTCGTGCCTGCCGCCTACGGCGGATTGTCGGACAAGATCGACGTCCGAACGCTCTGCCTGGCGCGGGAAATTCTCGCTTGGCACGATAGCCTTGCCGATTTCGCCTTCGCCATGCAGGGACTGGGGACCGGTTCGATCTCATTGTTCGGCAGCGATGCGCTGAAAGCCAAGTATTTGCCGGCGGTTTGCGACGGTCGTCACATCGCGGCCTTTGCGCTTTCGGAACCGGCTGCGGGCTCCGACGTGAGCGCGCTGGAAACGACTGCGACGGGCGACGGACCCGGTCACGTGCGGATCGACGGCATCAAGACGTGGATTTCAAATGGAGGCATTGCCGATCACTACGTGGTGTTTGCGCGCACGGGCGAAGCGCCCGGCGCCAAGGGCCTCTCTGCCTTCGTCGTCGATGCCGACACGCCGGGACTGTCGGTCGCCGAGCGCATCGACGTCATCGCCCCGCATCCGCTAGCGACCCTGCGGTTCCACGAATGCCGCGTTCCGGTGACGCACAGGCTCGGCGCTTCCGGCGAAGGCTTCAAGGTTGCGATGGCGACGCTTGACATCTTCCGGTCCACCGTCGCGGCTGCAGCATTGGGTCTAGCCCGGCGCGCTCTGCACGAGGCCGTCGAACGTGCGGTCACGCGCAAACTGTTCGGGCGGCCGCTTGGCGAGTTGCAAATGACGCAGGCTTCGCTTGCCGACAGCGCGGCCGAGGTCGATGCGTCGGCCTTGCTCGTCTATCGCGCCGCGTGGACCAAGGATCAGGGCGCTGAACGCATCACCCGCGAATCCTCAATCGCAAAGATGTTTGCGACCGAGATGGGACAAAAGGTGGTCGATCGCGCGGTGCAGATTTTCGGCGGCAACGGCGTGCGCGTCGGCACCAAGGTCGAGGCGCTGTATCGCGAAATTCGCGCGCTTCGCATCTACGAGGGCGCGACGGAAGTACAAAAAGTGGTCGTGGCCCGCGAGCTGATGAAGTCACGGGGGGCTGTTCCTGCCGTTGAGCGTGTGCGCAAATGATCACACTCACGACAAACAATGCAATCGCGACCCTGACGCTGAGCCGCCCGCCGGTCAACGCGATCAGTGACGATCTCATCACGCTGTTCGAAACGAAACTCGACGAGCTGGCAGCGCGATCGGATTGGAAGGTTCTGCATCTGCGGTCCGACCAAAAGGTCTTTTGTGCGGGCGCTGACCTGGCGGAGGTGCGAGAGCGCTTTGATGCTCCCGACGGATCCGAACGCGCCTATCATTATGTCGCAAGATTGCAGCGACTCTATAACCGGCTCGAACAATTACCGCAGGTGAGTCTCGCCGAGATCGGTGGAGCCGCCATGGGCGGCGGCCTCGAACTGGCGCTCGCCTGCGATCTCCGCATTGTCGCCGTCGACGCCAAGCTGGGTCTGCCGGAAGCGCGCCTGGGGCTGATTCCGGGTGGCGGCGGCACGCAACGCTTGACGCGATTGTGCGGCCGAGCCGTGGCCTCGCGCCTCATTTTCGGAGCCGAAATTCTCGCTGGAGCGGATGCCGTTCGGCTGGGCGTCGGGCAGTGGTCCGCTGCCGGTGCCGAAATTGCGGCGCGCGCTTCCGAGATCGCGCAACGGATCGCCGCGTTGCCGTCTGCAGCTCTCGTTGCCAGCAAGAAATGCATTGCGGCCGCGGGCGAGCTCGGAGATCGCGGATACCTTGCCGAACTCGAGGAGACGCGTCAGCTTGCCACCAATTCCGAGACGCGGGAACGCGTCGCCGCGTTCTTTGCGGGCAACCTCCGATGACATAAGGCAAACGAAAGGAAGCACTCCGATGAAGCTCGACGGAAAGACCGCGCTGATTACTGGCGGCGCCTCCGGAATCGGCCGAGCGACCGTACTGGCATTCGCCCGCAATGGCGCGCGGGTCATTTGCGCCGACGTCAACGACGCCAAAGCCGCGGAGGTGGCCAAGGAGGCCAAAGATGCCGGATTCGTGGTCGAGGCAGTTGCGGTCGATCTCGCCGATCCGAAATCGGCGCGTCGCTGCGCTGCCGACGTGATCGCCCACCACACGCGGGTCGACCTGCTGGTCAACGCAGCTGGCTGGAATGACATCCAGCCGTTCATGGAGAACGCGCCCGATTACATAGATCGCATCATCGCCATCAATCTCGGTGGGCTGGTGCATCTCACCCAGGCGCTGTTGCCGCCGATGATCCAGGCCAACAAGGGCAAGATCGTCAATGTCTCGAGTGACGCCGGCCGCGTCGGCAGCAGCGGCGAGACGGTCTATGCGGCGGCCAAAGGCGGCGTGATCGCATTCACCAAGTCGCTCGCGCGCGAGGTGGCGCGCTACGCCATCAATGTCAATTGCGTCTGCCCCGGGCCCACCGACACGCCGATGCTGGCGACCCGGCCGGAGAAACTGCGCGAGGCTTTCATCAAAGCCATCCCGTTCCGCCGCTTCGCCAAGCCGGAGGAGATCGCCGATGCGGTCCTGTTCTTCGCAAGCTCCCGTTCCGACTACATTACCGGACAGGTGCTGAGCGTCAGCGGCGGGCTGACATTTGTCGGATGATCCATGCTCTAGAGGACCGAAAGGGGAAGACCATGAATGATACAGCGCAACGATTTCAGCCAAATAGACCGAACCTCACAAGTTTTAACCCCAAGCATTTTCTGTGGCGCATCGACAGCAAGGTGGCCACCATCACGTTGAGCCGCCCTGAGCGAAAGAATCCGCTCACGCTCGAATCCTATGCTGAATTGCGCGATACGTTTCGTGAGCTGGTCTATGCGGACTCGATCAAGGCCGTGGTGGTCACCGGCGCAGGCGGAAATTTCTGCTCTGGCGGAGACGTGCATGAGATCATCGGCCCGCTGGTCGAGATGCAGCGTAATGACGATATGGCCGGCTTGCTCGCCTTTACGCGCATGACCGGCGATCTCGTCAAGGCGATGCGCGCCTGTCCGCAGCCGATCGTCGCCGCCATCGATGGCGTGTGCGCGGGAGCCGGCGCCATTCTGGCGATGGCGTCAGACCTGCGCTACGGCACCACGCGCAGCAAGGTTGCCTTCCTGTTCGTGCGCGTCGGGCTTGCCGGTGCCGATATGGGGGCTTGCAACATTCTGCCGCGCATCGTTGGTGCCGGACGCGCCGCCGAGTTGCTCTATACGGGGCGGTCGATGGACGGCGCGGAAGCGGAACGCTGGGGCTTCTACAACAAATTGTGCGAGCCGGACTTGGTGCTTGCGGACGCGCAGTCGCTCGCGAAAGCGCTCGCTGATGGACCGACCTTCGCCAATGCCATGACCAAGAAATGCCTGCATCAGGAATGGAACATGGGCATCGACGAATCGATTGAAGCCGAGGCGCAGGCGCAGGCGATCTGCATGCAGACCAAAGATTACGAGCGCGCCTATCTCGCCTTCGTCAATAAGCAACGGCCGACCTTCGCGGGAAATTAGGTGAATGCAGTCAGCGCGGACGCCGCGCCGGCTGCCGCGTGAGGAGCATGACATGTCAGCCCGTATCCTGCTTCCCGCCGGATGGACGCCGCCGGTCGGCTATTCCAATGGAATAGCGGTGCCCGCCGGCCGCATCATATTCATCGCGGGTCAGGTGGGATGGGACGAAGCGCAGAATTTCCAGAGCGAGGATCTGTTACCGCAGTTCGAACAGGTATTGAAGAACGTTCTTGCCGTGCTCGCGGCAGCCGGCGGCGCCCCGCATCATATCTGCCGGCTGACTACCTATTGCATCGACAAGCAGGCCTATCTGGCGGGTCGGCGGCAGCTTGGCCAGATCTGGCGCCGCTTGATGGGCGCTCATTATCCGGCCATGAGCATGATTTTTGTCGCTAATTTGTTGGATGCTCCCGGCAAGATCGAGCTCGAAGCGACGGCGGTGTTACCGGCAGACGAGACATCATGAAGCCTGTACGCTCGACATCATTTCGAAATCCGATCGACCGCACAATGAGAGGCGTTCACGCCGTGTCGGAAGGAGAAGCGATGACCAAAAACGCCGACACAGTCCGAATTCGGCGGGTGCTAGTTGCCGACTTGCCCGAGATCATCGCGCTCGATCAACGAGTGACCGGCCTCGCCAAGCGCGATTATTGGCACGACATATTCGGACGCTACGGGCAGCAACAAGTCAAAGAAGGCTTCTTTCTTGTGGCCGAATCGCGTGGTCAGAACGATGCCCGTGTCGTGGGATTCATCATTGGCGAAGTGCGCGCCTGGGAGTTCGGGTCAAGCCCGTGCGGCTGGGTCTTTGCGCTGTCGGTCGAACCCGAAGCGCGCCAGCATGGCGTCGGCGAGGCGCTGTTTGAGGCGATTTCGGCCGAGTTCAAGAAAGCCGGCGTGAGCAAGATGCGCACGATGGTCGCCAGGGATAGTCGTCTGCCTCTCCTATTCTTCCGCGGCGAAGGGATGACCGCGGGCCCCTATATCCAACTCGAGAAGGATCTTGATTGAAGACCTCCCAGCATCACACGCGCTCGCGGCGTAACTCCTCAACCGGCGGCCGGAATTCATGAAATTACAGATCGCAAGTCAGCTTGCCGTGTACGCCCTGCTGGAACTCGCCGCGCGCCCGGATCGCCCGGTATCGGTTGGCGAAATTGGCGACAAGTACAATGTGTCGGTTCATCATTTGGCGAAAGTCATGACCGTGCTGGGACGCGCCAAGCTTGTACGTGCGGCGCGTGGGGTAAGGGGCGGATATCAGTTCACGGGAAATGCACGCCGCACGACATTGCTCGACGTGATCCAACTTTTCGAAGATCTTGGCACCGCCAACCTCGATGCCTGCGCGCCAGGCGAACGAACGGACGAGGCGCGCGCATTACGCGATGTGCTCCGTGAGATTGACGACCTCGCCCAAGCGACGTTTGGGTCGATCACGATCGCGACGATGCTGAAGCTTATCGGCCGCCGTCGCGCCGATAGACCGAGGCGCGTAAGCCCTGGAGCGGTCGAAAGACGCTAATTCAACCCCGTCCGGTATCGCCGGCGGTTCGCGCTAACCATACAGAAACACGCCAGGAATCGGCTCCCTGTCGGCTAAACTTTGACTTCGATCAAATCGCGGGGATCGAAAGCATATCATTCTATGAAATGGCGTTCGGCCTCGGTAGCGACTGAGGCATGCATCGTGCCGCAGAGGAGAGGAGATCCCGCATGACGGCACCTGCCGTTAGTCTCGAAAGCAAGCGTGCCAGCCACGTGCAGGATGCTTTCTTTCGCTGGGAGGATCCGCTCGATCTTGAAAGCGAACTCACGGAAGAAGAACGCATGGTGCGTGATACGGCACGCGGCTTCGCGCAGGACCGGCTCATGCCGCGCGTCCTTATGGCCTATCGTGAGGAACGGATCGACCACGACATTCTGCCGGAGATGGGCGCGCTCGGCCTGCTCGGTCCGACGCTTCCGGAGGAGTACGGCGGCGCGGGGTTAAATTACGTCGCCTACGGTCTCATCGCGCGCGAAATCGAGCGCGTCGATTCGGGCTATCGCTCAATCTTGTCGGTGCAATCGTCGCTCGTCATGCACCCCATTTTTTCCTATGGCACCGAGGCGCAACGACGAAAATTTCTGCCCGGCCTCGCCAGCGGCGCGATCGTTGGCTGCTTCGGCTTGACGGAGCCCGACCATGGCTCCGATCCGGCCTCGATGAAGACCCGCGCCGATAAGGTTTCCGGCGGCTTCCGTCTGACCGGCAACAAGACATGGATTTCGAACGCTCCGATCGCGGACATTGCGATCGTGTGGGCGAAGCTCGATGGCGTGATCCGCGGTTTCATCGTCGAGCGAGGGGTCAAAGGTTTCGAGACCCCCAAGATTGGCGGCAAACTTTCCTTGCGCACCTCGGTCACCGGCGAGATCGTGCTTGATGGTGCCGTCGTGCCGGAGGATAACCTGCTTCCCCACGCGCAGGGCCTCGCCGGTCCGTTCGGCTGTCTCAATATGGCTCGCTACGGTATCGCCTGGGGCACCATGGGTGCCGCCGAGTTTTGCTGGCATCGCGCGCGGCAATATGTCCTCGACCGCAAGCAGTTCGGCCGTCCGCTCGCCGCCAATCAGCTGATCCAGAAAAAACTGGCCGACATGCAAACGGAGATTGCGCTCGGTTTGGCCGGCGTCCTGCGGCTCGGACGCCTGCTGGATGTAGGAAAGCTGGCGCCGGCGGCGATCTCGCTGATGAAGCGCAACAATTGCGGCAAGGCGCTGGACGTCGCCCGGCTTGCCTGTGACATGCATGGCGGCAACGGTATCTCCGACGAGTTCCATGTCATGCGCGTGATGTTGAACCTGGAGAGTGTTAACACCTATGAGGGTACGCACGATATCCATGCCCTCATCCTCGGCCGCGCGCAGACCGGGATTCAGGCATTCAGCTGACACGTCGGGTGTAGAGCCCATAAAGATTCAGACCATGCTATCCACCCCCACTGCAGACGATCTTGATGTCGTTCGGCGCATCGATTTGTTCCGCGGTCTCAATCCATTGATGGTCGAACGGTTGATTGCATCGGCGGCGGCGCGCGTATTGCGCGAGCATGAAGTGGTATTTCGCCAGGATGATCCGGCCACTGCATTCTTCATCATCACTAATGGATGGGTGAAGCTGTATCGCATGACAATCGCTGGCGACGAGGCGGTGATCCAAGTCTTCGCTCAGGGGGATAGCTTTGCCGAGGCGGCGGCGTTGACCGGCGATCCCTACCTGGGCACCGCCGAGGCGGTGAGCGACGCCCGCATCATCCGAATTCCAGCCGACCATGTCATCAAATGCATTCGCTGCATGCCCGAGATTGCCCTCGCGATGATCGCATCGACCTCGCAGCACATGCATAACTTGGTCCATCAGGTCGAACAGCTCAAGGCCAAAACCGGCGTGCAGCGTGTGGCGGAATTCCTCGTTTCCCTGTGTCCACCGGATGGCGGCAAGTGCACCATCGCGCTTCCCTATGACAAGGCCTTGCTTGCCGGCCGGCTTGGGCTCAAGCCGGAATCCTTGTCGCGCGCTTTCGCCAAGCTGAGGTCGGTCGGTGTCGATGTCCGCGCCTCGCACGTCGTCGTGCGCGACCCGCAGCGGCTGCATCGGCTAGCTTCCGACGATCGTGGGTCGACACGCCGCCTCTTGCGCGACGCCCGCCACGCCATCGCGGCCAATTCCGCATAGAACTTGGAGCCTGTTTCGGAATTCCGATGGAGCTGCGCTACTGCTGATTTGGCCGAGACCGGCAACGAACCAAGCGGCCAAAATCGGTGCAGCCCGGAACACCGGCTTAGGCGTCGAAAGGCTCGCCGATAGTCCCAGTATCGGCATCGCCTTTCTTCTGTTATCCGGTCGTTCGCCGCTCAACGCAGCCCCATCCGTATTCCGAAACAGGCTCTTAATGCTTCCGATGTCCGACTGCGGTGCCGCAGCCGGATGAAAACTTCTCCGATGACGCCCGCGGTAGGCGGGTCAATCCGAGCGCCCGGCGGGCATCTTCGCTGAGGCGATCCAAGCCCCACGGCGGGTCCCAGACGACCTGCACGCGAATGGATGAAGCCTCGCGGAAGCGTTGTTGAAGAATTTCGTTGACCTCATCGAGCAGTTCTGCGCCGAACGGACAGGACGGCGCTGTCATCGTGACGTCCACTTCGATGCCCGTTTCAGTCCAATCGGCGCGATAAATCAAGCCAAGGTCGACAATACCGATGCCCAGCTCGGGATCTTCGATTTCGTTCAGTGTGCAAAGGAGATCGTCTTGCATCTTTGCCCCGGTTTCGTTTTCACATGGCGCGCGAATAGCGCGTCTCTTCGCCGGACAGATACGCGTCGAAAACGGCACATATTGTCCGCACCAACGGCCGTGCATCTTCGGGAATGGTGATTTTTGTATCAGACCGGCGAACCAGTCCGTGCTCTGCCAGTGAATCGATCTCGCGCAGCTCGGTCACGAAATCGTCGATCGTCCTGTCCCGCGCTGCCGCCACCGCCGCAACATCCACTTCCAGATTGCACATGAGCTGCTCGATGATCTCGCGCCGCAAACGGTCTTCATCGGTCAGGACGCGTCCGCGTGCCGTGGCCAGGCGACCCGCACGGATTGCATCGCGGTAGGCGACCGTGCTGGAAGCATTCTGGACGTAACCTTGCGGCAACGCGCCGATGGACGAAGTACCGAAACCGATGAGAGCTGCTGCTTCGTCGGTCGTGTAACCTTGGAAATTGCGATGCAACCTTTTCTCGCGCTGGCGACGCGCCAGCAGGTCATTACGCTTGGCAAAATGGTCGAGCCCGATCGGCTGAAAGTCGGCCGCCTCAAGCACGTCGGCTGCCACCCGGCTCTGCGCAAGCCGCTCGCGCGCGCCCGGCAACGTCTGCTCGGGCAGCAGCTTCTGGTGTCGCTTCATCCACGGCACATGGGCGTAGCCGAACAAGGCAATACGATCGGGGTCGAGGGTCAGTGCGCGCCGTGCCGTTGCCGCAACGGTTTCAGACGTCTGGTAGGGCAACCCGTACATCAGATCGAGATTGATGTTGATTATGCCGGCGGTGCGCAACCACTCCACCGCCTGCGCCGTCTGCTCGAAGCTCTGTACGCGGCCGACGGTCCTTTGCACCTTGTCGTCAAAATCCTGCACGCCCAGACTCGCACGCGTGACTCCGGCATCTGCTAAAGTAGAGACGAGTTCGCGCGTCAGGGTGCGTGGATCGATCTCAATCGCGATTTCGCACTCCGGCGAGATCATAAAGGTCTTATGCAGCGCCCGCGTCAGGCGGGCGAAATCCGCGGGCGAGAGCATGGTCGGCGTGCCGCCGCCCCAATGCACATGGACCGCTTTGCGGCGGGAGTGCAAATGCCGCCCGACCAGCGCGATTTCGCGTTCCAGGAGATCGGCGTAATCCGCCACCGGGCCGTATTTGCGCACCACGGTGGTGTGGCAACCGCAGTAAAGGCAAAGCTCGGCACAAAACGGGACATGCAGATAGATGGACACCGGCAGGTCGGGCAGCGCGGCCAGCCATTGCGCATAGGCCAAGCCGTCCACCTCGGCACCGAATTGAACCGCCGTGGGATAGCTCGTGTAGCGCGGGATGCGTCGGTTCCAGAATTGCATCAAGTTTGCGGACATGGAATGGCTCTTTTGCCGGGCCACAGCGGATCAACCCGCCCACCAAGGTCCATTCTTGACAAAATCGGCTTCCGGCGGCCACTGCGCCTTGATCGAAATCAAACACGCGACCGGTCTGCTCCAGTCGTACACCAAGACCGAAGATGGGTTGATCTAAGTCAAACGACAGGTCTGCGGGGTCACGTAAAGTTCCAAAAAGATGGCATTGAGCAAGAAAATACATGTGCTGGCATGATGCTCTGATCGAGCGTCTGATGGGAGGCCGGGCATGTGGACCGCACTATTTATCATCGTCATCGCGGCGGCGATCTGTTTCGGCGTAGCAGCGATCATTCTGCAGTTTAGAGATAAGAATCGTGACGTGACAGAAACAAGGCGTAGCATCGACGCATCGGCGACCAGAATCGCTTCGCGAGATTTGCTCGCATCGGGCTTACAGAGTCCTATTTTGTTAGTCGATCGCATGAAGTCTCTCCACCTCGATCCTGACGGGTTCGCGCGCCTCCAGCCTGTCGTATTTCAAGAGCTTTCCATTCGTTGCAGGACATGCAACAGCGCGGTCCGATGCGCGTCGGAACTCGCACGCAATTCCAATGACGAGATGAACGAGGAATGGCGGGACTATTGCCCGAACGCTTCGGCTCTTAACATGCTTGGCATCGTGCGGACTGCTATTCAGCGCACATAAATAGCAAGGGAACTGGGTAAATATGGAAAAGCATAATGGACAACCTGATCTGATGGGCAATCCGATTGGGGGCGGCGCCGGCAGCGCCGTCTCAGAGCTTGCTTTGCACGACGACGATGCACCATGCTTCGTGTTCGAAGATGTGCCAGGCACGATCAAGGGCAGCCGCGTGCTGGTCAATTTCTTCGGCGGCAGACGCAAGAACATGACGCTCGGCTTTCCCACCGATCTGTCGAAGATCGAATTGAGCGAAGGCTTCCGCACCAACTTCATGACCGAGCTCAAGCGCATCCCGCCCAAGGTCGTGAAGGACGGCCCGATCTTCGAGAACGTCATGAAGGGCGATGACGTCGACGTTACCAAGTTCCCGACGCCGCAATGGCATGACGCAGACGGTGGCCGCTATATCGGCACCGGCAGCTTCAACATCACCCGCGATCCGGACGAAGGCTGGGTCAATTGCGGCACCTACCGCGTGATGATCCACGACGCCAAATCCGTCGGTTTCTACATTTCGCCCGGCAAGCACGGCCGCATCATGCGCGACAAATATCTGGCCCGCAACGAGCCGATGCCGGTCGCCATCGTGGCCGGTGGCGACCCGATGGCTTTCCTCATGGCCTGCAGCGAAGTGCCGTACGGGATCAGCGAATATGACATCGTCGGCGGCATTCGCGGCCGGCCCACCGAGGTGATCAACGGCCCGGTCACCGGATTACCGATTCCGGCCAATGCCGAGATCGTCATCGAAGGTTTCGTGCAGCCCGGAAAAGAGCGCATCGAGGGCCCGTTCGGCGAATGGACCGGCTATTACGCCAGCGATCTGCGGCCCGAGCCGGTGCTCGACATCAAAGCCATCTATTATCGCAACAACCCGATCATTCTCGGCTGTCCGCCGCTGCGGCCGCCGGATGAGATCGCCCGCTACCGCGCGGTCGTCCGCTCGGCGCTGCTGCGGGACAACATCGAGAAGGCCGGCGTGCCCGGCATCACTTCGGTATGGGCGCACGAAGTCGGCAGCGCGCGTCTCCTGCTTGTCGTCGGCATCAAGCAGCGCTATCCCGGCCATTCCAAGCAGGCCGGTCATATCGCCGCCATGTGCCACGTCGGTGCCTATTGCGGGCGCTACGTGATTGTGGTGGACGACGATATCGACGTGTCCAACCTCGAAGAGGTTATTTGGGCGATGATCACGCGCTCGGATCCCGCCACTTCGATCGACATCATCACCAATGCTTGGAGTACGCCGCTCGATCCGCGCATCGAGCCAGAGCGCAAAGCGGCTGGCGACAACACCAACAGCCGGGGGATCATCGACGCTTGCCGTCCATGGCACTGGAAGGACAAGTTCCCGCGCGTCAACATGCCGACGCCGGAAGTGCGGCGCCTGGCGATGCAGAAGTTCGGACATTTGCTGAGGAACTGACGCAGCTTGGCCCCGGGTAATGAACAAAAAGGCGCGCATAATGCCCGCCGTAACGGTTTGCCTGCCGATTGAATTTGCGTGGTTGTGACGCCAAGGCGGTCACTTCCTTTCTTAAAAAGGATGTGGGAGCGCATCGCTCACGGATGCCAGTGTCGCCGAATTCAGCTCGAATGCGCAAAATTCCCTGTCAATTTCCCTGTTATCAGGGAATTTGGAGTGGGAACAGGTCCGATCAGAACTGCGTAGTCAGCCAGCCAGTCCGGTCTCTGCGCTGTTGATTTCAGGGTATGCGAGAAATGCGAATATTCCAGCGGGTTAGGCTGGCGTGCCCGAGTCTCTGGAGGCTGATTTCCAAGCTTTGAGTCCTGGAAGCGTGCTTTTCGGGCGCCAGTCTCTGCTCGCCATTTTCCAATTTCCGTTTCTGGTGCCGCAGACCGGTTCGATATGTGACAGAAAGCGGTTCGCAGAGTCGTACATCGGACATCGAGCGCGACCTTGGTAAAGTTCGCGGTTTCGAAAGACTTTTATTGTAGGAGCCCCCAGTGACGCCCGATGGGGGCACTCCTGGCGTCGAGCTAAGCCTCCCACTTCGTACCTCGCGACATAAAATGCCGTCCGGGACCACTTAGCGTTTTGACCCGAAGTGAACCGCGCCGGTGAACCCGAGGAGCCTCCTTTCGAGCAAGTTTGATCTAAGTCAAAGGGCCACTCAGCACTCTCGACCACCCTAGTTTTCACGCTAACCAATCGGCGCGATCGAGAGGCAAGAGATCAAAAGATGTTGAGAAGGCAACAGAACGAATTCATCACCCAAACGGGTCCGGGAACCCCGATGGGTGAATTATTCCGCCGATCCTGGATACCGGCACTCCTCGCCGAGGAACTGCCGGCAAATGACTCTCCGCCGGTGCGCGTCAAGCTCTTGTCGGAACGGCTTGTGGCATTTCGCGACAGTCAGGGGCGCTATGGCCTGATCGACGAATTCTGCCCACACCGAGGTGCGTCGCTGTGGTTCGGCCGCAATGAGGATTGCGGTTTGCGGTGTCCCTATCATGGCTGGAAGTTCGATGTCACCGGGCAGTGCGTCGAGGTTCCTTCGGAGCCTGCTGAAAGCGGATTTGCCCAGAAGGTCAAGCTCAAGTCCTATCCACTGATCGAGCGCGGCGGCGTGCTGTGGACCTATATGGGGCCACCGGAGCACCAGCCGCCGTTGCCGGAATGGGAATTCGCCATGGTCCCGGCCGAGCAGTGTTTTGTGTCCAAGCGCTTCCAGGAGTGCAACTGGCTGCAGGCGATGGAGGGTGGCATCGATTCCAGCCACGTCTCCTTCCTGCACAGAGGAAATCTGGAATCCGATCCGCTGTTCAAAGGTGCCAAGGGCAACAGGTACAATCTGGCCGACATGCAGCCGCATTTCGAGGTCGTGGAAAGCCCGGGCGGGCTCTACATCGGTGCCCGCCGCAATGCGGAGCAGGGCAATTATTATTGGCGCATCACGCAGTGGGTCATGCCATCCTTCACCATGGTTCCTCCTCGCGGCGGTTATTCCGTACACGGTCACTTCTGGATTCCGGTCGACGACGAGAATTGCTGGGCGTGGAGTTACGACTATCACCCCATACGCCAGCTCACTGACGCGGAGCGCAAGGCGATGCAGCAAGGCAAGGGCGTCCATGTGGCCCATGTACCCGGCACCTATCGCCCGCTCGCCAATAAGGACAATGACTACCTGATCGACCGCGCGGCGCAGCGGCGCGGCGACACCTACAGCGGCGTCGAAGGTATCGCTATGCAGGACGCCTCGCTTCAGGAAAGCATGGGCCCGATCGTGGACCGTACGAAAGAGAACCTCGTCTCCACGGACAACGGCATCATCATGGCGCGCCATCGTCTGATGCATGCCGCCAAGGCGCTTGCAGAGAAGGGCGTCACGCCTCCCGGCGTCGACCCTGTACATCAGAAGGTGCGGTCCGCTTCCGTCATCCTGCCGCCCGACCAGCCGTTCAAGGACGCGGCGCGGGAGGCGCTCAAGGTACGCGCGGGGGTTGCACCGGCGTCGGTATGAATCCGCTGTTGGCCAGCCGCAATGCCAAGATTCGAGCCATTTCCACGCCGCTCTCGACTCTCGGCGGCCTTGGCGGCCAACGAAGTCTTCATATTCGCCCGGAGAGAATACGCCGCCGCCGGCCCGCGGACTATCGCCCTGAAGGCCCGCCGTCGTGTGTGATGGATGCTGGTTTCGTCCGAAGAACCGTGGCTTCGCTATCTGCCGTCGAAGCTCCGGCTGATCGGACTCGGTCCTCCGCAGCAGGCGTACCGCCGGGCGCTCGGTCTGCTATCCTAATCGTTATTGATGAACTGCTTTTGGAAGTGTCGAAACGGCTTAGCCAGGCGATGACTGTCGCGCGAAAATGTCCCGAATCTCATCCAAAAGCGCGTTCCCAGAAAATGGCTTTTCGACTATGGGTACACCCGCGGCGGCAGCGCGCGCGCGCAGGGTCGAGTCCGGATGGCTAGTAATAATAATCGCAGGAATTAAAACCCGGAGATCCCTCAATTTTTTCAGCAGTTGCAGGCCATTCATTTCAGGCATCTTGTAGTCGATGATGAGGCAGCCGCGGCTCGGCAGATCGGCGTCGGTCAGTAATTCGTCGCCGCCCGGGTAAACGCGCACCGCGAAACCCTCAATCTCAAGGGAGAACTTGAGCGAGTTGCGAACGGCGGGGTCATCATCAACTACGAGGATGGCGTGGTTTTGCATGAATAAGTCATGGTGCTTTGTTATCGCCAATGCACACTTCGACCGCGACCGTGGGATCGGCAGTCGTTGCTTAGAAAACACGAAAGGGCGAGGGAGCGCTTTGATGTGGGTCAAAAAGAGAGAGTGCGCTACCGAGCTTAGGAAGCGGCAGATGTTGGGGTGTTGTTGAGAATCCCCGCGATCAATGCCATGCGCACTAGGTTGGAGAGGCTGGCAGCCGTCATTTTGGTCATAACGTTGGCGCGATAAATTTCGACCGTCCGCGGGCTAATGCCGAGGTCGAAAGCAATAGTCTTGTTTGGGAGGCCGGCCACCAGGCTTTCGAGCACCTGCCGCTCGCGATTGGAGAGGGTGGCCAACCGGTCCTGGATCTCCGCTTTTTCCGCCCCCCGCTTGTCATTCTTTTCACGTTGGTTGAGCGCAGATCGGACTGCCGCCAGCAAGACATCATCATCAAACGGCTTTTCGAGGAAATCTGCGGCGCCGATCTTCATCGCCTCGACGGCCAGTGCGACATCACCATGACCCGTGATCACGATCACCGGGATTCCGCTCTCGGAATCTTTCAGCCGCTTGAGAAGATCAACACCGCTGATACCGGGCATTCTCACGTCAGTGATGACGCAGCCGGGCTTGATGTGCGGGAGCGCATCCAGAAACGCCACGGCGGATTCATGGATTTTGACTTCGATCTTCGCACTCCGCAGCAGGAAGGCAAGCGACTGCCGGACGGCCTCATCATCGTCGATCACATGTACCACAGGTTCATTCGGCATCGCCGAGTTCCTCCTTGGTTACGGCGCGAAGCGTGAAGCAGAAAATCGTTCCGCCGCCTGGATTGGGCTCCACCGAAATCTGCCCGCCATGGGCTTCGACAATGGTGCGGCAGATGGAAAGGCCGACGCCCATGCCGTGACGCTTGGTGGTGAAGAATGGCTGAAACAGCTGCGAGGAAATCTCGGGGGTGATACCCAAGCCGGTATCGGCGACCCAGATTGCGACCATATCGTCTTTATCGGCGGCGCTAGCAACCGTCAGCTCCCGCTTATCGGATTCCTCCATCGCCTCCACCGCATTGCGCATCAAGTTTAGCAAGACCTGTTGGATCTGTACTTTGTCGGCAAGCACCTGGTCGGCTAACGGATCGAGTTCGAACCTCACCCGCACTCCCTGTTCTTTAATACCAACGAGCGCCAGGGCGCTTGCTTCTTCCACCAGCTTAGTGATGCTTTCGACTCTCCGCTCACTCTCGCCACGAGAGACGAAGTCGCGCAATCGTCGGATGATGTCGCCGGCACGAAGTGCTTGCTCGGTGGCCTTGTCCATCGCGTCGCGTATTGTCGCAGATTTCTCATCCGAGCTGTTTTCAAGCAATCGTCGCGACCCCTTCAGGTAATTGGCGATCGCGGATAGCGGTTGGTTGAGCTCGTGGGCGAGCGTCGAGGCCATTTCGCCCATGGCCGTCAACCTGGAAATGTGAATCAGATCGGACTGCAATTCCTGCAGCCGGGTCTCGGTTTTCTGCCGCTCAGTCAAGTCGCGGATAAAGCCCGTAAAGAACCGCTTGTCGCTGGACTTCATCTCTCCGACGGCCAGTTCCATGGGAAAGGTCGAGCCGCCCTTGCGCTCGCCGACCACGACACGGCCGATCCCGATGATGCGACGCTCTCCTGTTTGAAAATAGCGTCTGATGTAGCCGTCGTGTTGTTCGCGATAGGGCGAAGGCATTAGCATCTTGACATTCTGTCCAAGCACTTCCGCCGCGGTATAACCGAACAGCCGTTCGGCCGCCGAGCTGAACGATTGCATCCGGCCCTGTTCGTCGATGACAATCATTGCGTCAGGAACGGTATATAGGATCGATTGGAGATGCGCCTCGCGCGCAAGCAGGTCTTGCGTGCTTGCGCTGGCTGCGAGACGTACACGATGCAGCCGCGCACCAAACCACGACGTTCCAATCCCAATGACAAAAAAGATGGGGACGCTTACAATTTCCGCATGAGAGAAAGCTGGGAAATTCGAGGAAAACAAGAGAACGATTCCAACGCTGAAAAGCGTAACAAGAAACCCCGGCCCAAACCCGTAAAGGCCACTCGCGACGAGAATGGCCGGATAAAAAAAGAGGTGTGGCGTCTGGTCGCCCAAGATGGCCGAGAACACGGTCCGCAATATGAACGCGAGCGCAACGAGTCCGAGCGCAACACCGTACTCGACCGCCATCTGCCGAATGGCACGGTTGGAAATACCCGATTTTCTCGAAGATCCATCATCGCGTCGGAAATGCGCTTCAGCCATTTTGGGTCCTAGACGATACCGTGATGAGAGGTGCGCCAAGCGCTTGCCGGCAATGTACGCTCTAGCTCATTGATTTCAAATAGTTATTTTCTCACCACTGTCCCTCTGGGTTCATTTTCTAACCGCTCGCTCTCCGGGATATCCCTTAGGGGCATTATCTGAATTTTCGCCGCGGAAATCACCCTGCATCATGCGCCTATCGAACCGAAAAGGAGTTGGGCCATGCTGACGCAGACCGCCGCACACAAAGGATCGTCCAAGCAGCCGGAAGGCGCTCGCAATCAGTCTCTGGCCGATTCTCATACGCTTCTCGGTTCGCTGGAGATGATGGGCGCGCGGATGCCCTTCGCCCGTAACGAGGAGATCTATGGCGAGGGCGAGCCGGCTGAATATCTGTACAAGGTGGTAAGCGGCACGGTTCGGACTTACAAGATACTCAGCGATGGCCGCCGTCAAATCGGGGCCTTTCACCTCCCGGGTGACATTTTTGGTCTGGAGGCCGGCGACGACCACGCCTTTTCGGCGGAAGCAATTAGTCCCTCGGTCGTCTTGGTCATCAAGCGCAGTTCCGTGATAACCCGTGCCGCCCGAGATAGTGACATAGCTCACCAGCTTTGGAATCTGACAGCCGGCGAACTTCATCGCACGCAGAGCCACATCCTGTTGCTGATCAAGAGTGCGCAGGAGCGAGTCGCGGGATTTCTGCTGGAAATGGCTGGCCGTTCTCCCGCCGGCAACGAGGTTGACCTGCCAATGTCGCGTCAAGATATCGCGGACTATCTCGGACTTACGATCGAGACCATTTCGCGCACGCTGACTCAGCTCGAAAATGCCGCCGCGATCGCGCTGCCGACATCGCGCCGGATTGTGTTGCGCAACCGCTCGGCGCTGAACCGGTTGAATGCCTGAGGTGTCGTTCCCGCTTCCCAAATCAGGGCAAGGTGCCGATCTTCAGTCCCTCACGGACGATATCGTCTGCCTTTCGACACCTTATCTGTTTTATGCAGTCGGCCTGTTATGAGGATTTCCACCAGCTTTCGGATAGTGAGGGTGATAGCGATGCTTTCCGAGCACACGACAGCGCAAACATCTGAGACTGATAACGCCTTGTAGCTACTTTTTTCTTTTGCAGATTGCAGGTGGTACTGCTCGACGCCGACTTCCATCAGCTTCATCACGACTTCCGGGAAGGTGAGGCGTTCTTCGTCAGAGCCCTTCGTGCATTCCTGCATGACATCTTTCACATGGACGTCCATGGTCTTCTCCTGTCATTTCGGTTGCGGTGCTAGAGCACGGCCGAATGACCCTGTGTATTTTGACTGTGCATGGCCACGGAATCGTATTGAAATATCAATTCGCATGGGATATGCGGCAATAACAACGTCAAGCATATCGATTCTGATATCTGATACATGATTACAAGCGCTCAAATGCGGGCCGCAAGGGCGCTGCTCGCCATCGACCAGCGCGAGCTCGCTCAGCGCTCAAGTCTCTCGCTGCCGACCATCCAGCGGATGGAGTCGAGCGATGGGGTCATCCGCGGCAATGTCGATTCACTCATGAAGCTCGTTGATGCGTTTGCTGCTGCGGGCATCGAGCTGATTGGTGAAGGAGTGACAAGTCAGGGCGGCGGGCGCGGTGTGCGTTTGAAGGCGTAAAATGGACGTCGTTTCATCGGAACGAAAGTTTCCTGAGGCCGAGGCGCACACCGTGAATTGGGATCATTGATGGCTCTCCTGGCAATCATATGTCTCGCCGTGCTCATCGCGATGGCCCCTGTTGCGATTGCGATCGGGGATTTTTCGCGCGCGCGCCACGTCGTCTACGGCGTGTGTCTGGCCGCTTCCTTTGCGCTGCTGGTTGTTGCGCTCACGGCTCTGCTCGGCTCTTCCGGCGCGCCGTCGGTTGCTACGCTTCCGCTTGGCTTGCCGTGGCTCGGCGCGCATTTCCGTCTCGATGCGCTCTCGGCCTTCTTCCTTGCCGTGGTCAATCTCGGCGGCGCGGCGGCCAGCCTGTTCGCCATCGGCTATGGCCGGCAGGAGCGCGCGCCGTGGCGCGTGCTGCCGTTCTATCCGGCGTTTCTCGCCGGCATGAGTCTTGTCGTGCTGGCCGACGACGCCTTCACTTTTCTGGTGTCGTGGGAATTCATGTCGCTGTCCTCCTGGGCGCTGGTCATGGCGCACCACCGCGAAAGCGACAATGCCCATGCCGGCTACGTCTATCTCGTCATGGCGAGCTTCGGCACGCTCGCGCTGCTGCTGGCTTTCGGCATGCTGGCGGGTCCCGATGGCGGTTACGCCTTCGCCGACATCCGCGCCGGGCATCCTTCCGCCGGGTTAGCTGCGTTGGTCCTTGTGCTCGCGCTGATAGGGGCGGGCTCAAAGGCCGGTTTGGTGCCGCTGCACGTCTGGCTGCCGCTCGCGCATCCCGCGGCGCCGAGCCACGTCTCGGCGCTGATGAGCGGGGTCATGACCAAGGTCGCGGTCTACGGTTTTGTGCGCATTGTGTTTGATCTGCTCGGGCCGCCGGAATGGTGGTGGAGCATGGTCGTGCTCGTGCTCGGCGGAGCCACGGCCGTGATGGGCGTGCTCTACGCGTTGATGCAGCACGATCTGAAGCGTCTGCTCGCCTATCACACGGTGGAGAACATCGGCATTATCTTCATCGGGCTTGGCCTCGCGCTCGCATTCAAGGCGTACGGTATGGAATTCGCCGCCGCGCTTGCGCTCACCGCCGGGCTGCTGCATGTGTTCAACCATTCCATCTTCAAGAGCCTGTTGTTCTTCGGGGCCGGCGCCGTGCTCAACGCGACCGGAGAGCGCGACATGGAGCATCTCGGCGGGCTCATCCATCGCATGCCGCAGACGGCCTTCGTGTTCCTCGTCGGCTGTGCCGCGATCTCGGCGCTGCCGCCGCTCAATGGCTTTGTTTCCGAATGGCTCACGTTTCAGGCGATTTTGCTCAGCCCGCAATTGCCCTCGTGGGGATTGAAGTTCCTGGTGCCGGCCGTGGGCGCGCTGCTGGCGCTTTCCGCCGCGCTCGCCGCTGCTTGCTTCGTGAAGGCATATGGCGTGACCTTCCTCGGCCGGCCGCGCACGCCGGCGGCCGAGCGCGCGCAGGAGGTAGATCAGTTTTCACTCTCCGCGATGTACGTCTTCGCGGCGCTCTGTCTCATCGCCGGAATCGTGCCGGGATTCTTCATTGACGCATTGGCGCCCGTTGCGCAAAGCCTGGTCGGCAACAGCATGCCATTCCAGGCCGGCGTCGAATGGCTCTCCATCGTGCCGATTGCCGAGGGCCGCAGCTCCTACAATGGGTTGCTGGTGTTCCTGTTCATCGCCAGCTCGGGCATGCTCGCCGCCTTCGCGATTCATCGGCTGGCCTCAGACAAGCTGCGCCGCGGGCCGGCGTGGGACTGTGGCTATCCTGATGCTAGCCCCGCCACGCAATACACCGCCGACAGTTTTGCTCAGCCCATCCGCCGCGTCTTTGGCACGATCGTGTTTGCCGCGCGGGAGCAGGTGGAAATTCCGCCGCCCGGAGACTTGCGTCCGGCGCGGCTGACGGCTGAATTGCGCGACCTCGTTTGGGACTGGCTTTACGCACCGGTGGCCGGCGGCGTGTCGTTTGCCGCCGATCGCCTCAACCGTCTGCAATTCCTGACCATCCGTCAGTTTCTCAGCCTCGTCTTTGCCGCTCTCGTTATCTTGCTTCTGGTGCTTGCGATATGGCCGTGATCTTTGACCTTGCCGTCCAGGGCGCGCAGATGCTGCTGGTGCTGCTGCTGGCACCGCTGCTCACAGGCTTCGTGCGCAAAGTGAAGGCGAGGTTTCTGCGCCGGCAAGGCCCGCCGGTGATCCAACCCTACCGCGATCTCGTCCGCCTTCTGCGCAAGGAGGTGGTGCTTGCCGAGAACGCCTCGTGGCTATTCCGGGTCACTCCCTATCTGATCTTTGCCACAACCTGGGCCGCTTGCTCGCTGGTGCCGACCTTCCGCACCGGGCTTTTGTTCAGCTGGTCGGCCGATCTCATCGCTATCATCGCGCTGCTGGGCAGCGCGCGCTTCTTCCTCGCGCTCGCCGGGCTCGACGTCGGTACGAGCTTCGGCGGCGTCGGCTCAAGCCGCGAGGTGATGATTGCTTCGCTCGCCGAGCCGGCGATGCTGATGATCGTGTTCACGCTCGCGCTGATAGCGGGTTCAACTCAGCTTTCGACCATGGCCGGCTTCATGATTTCGCCGGAAGTGGGGCTGCGGGTGTCGCTCGGGCTGGCGCTCATTGCCATGATCATGGTGGCGATCGCCGAGAACGCGCGTATTCCGGTCGACAACCCGGCGACGCATCTCGAACTCACCATGGTGCACGAGGCGATGGTGCTGGAATATTCCGGCCGCCACCTTGCGCTGATCGATCTCTCGGCTGCGCTCAAGCTTCTGCTCTATGTCTCGCTGATCGCCTGCCTTTTCGCTCCCTGGGGCACTGCGGCGCCCGGCGCCGCTCCACAGGCGCTAGCGATCGGCGCCGCCGCCTATATCGGCAAGCTCGCGGTCGGCGGCTTCCTGCTGGCGCTGTTCGAGACTGCGATCGCCAAGATGCGGGTGTTCCGCGTGCCCGAGTTCTTGGGCGCCGCGCTCATGCTCGGGTTGCTGGCGACGCTGCTCTTGTTCGTATCGAGGAGCCTCTGATATGCGCGGTCTTGCCTTTGATATCGCGCACCTGCTCGCTGGATCGCTCGTGCTGATGAGCTTCCTGCAACTCTACCAGGATCGGCTCTACGCGCTCCTCAACATCTTTGCGCTGCACGCTCTGGTGCTGGCGCTGTCGGTTGCTTGGCAGGCCTATATCCAGGGCGCTCCGCATCTTTATGTCACGGCCGGCATCGCGCTCGTGTTCAAGGCGATCGTCATTCCAGTCGTACTGCATCGGATCATCGTCCGCCTCGGCATCCATCGCGAGATCGAGAAGGTGGTTGGTGTCGGCCCGGCGATGCTTCTGGGCATGGGGCTGGTAGCGCTCTCTATGGTGGTGATGCTGCGAGTGACCGCGGAGGCTGATCCGCTTGCGCGTGAGGATCTGGCCTTCGCGCTTTCGGTCGTGCTACTCGGCTTGCTCATGATGGTGACGCGGCGCAACGCGGTCAGCCAGGTGGTCGGCTTCATGTCGCTGGAGAATGGTCTGGTGCTTGCCGCCACCGGCGCCAAGGGTATGCCGCTGGTGGTCGAGATCAGCGTCGCCTTCTCCATTCTCATCGCCTTCATCGTCATCGGGATTTTCCTGTTCCGCATCCGCGAGCGCTTCGACACGGTCGACGTCGGCGCGCTCGATCGCTTTCGCGGAGAGCGGCGATGACTTTCAACGCGGTAACGGCGGTTCTGCTGATCCCGATCATGGCCGCGATGCTGCTCGCCATGCTTCCCGGTTATCGGCTCACCGCGCGCCTCAATGTTTTCGCGGCGTTCCTCAGTTTCCTTGCCGCGTTGTCGCTGTTCTTCGGGCGCCCCCAGCCCGGTCCTTATCTGCATGTCGACGATCTGAACAACGTTTTCATCGTGCTCACCACTTTCGTCGGGTTCACCACCAGCGTGTTTAGCGCCAGTTATATCAGCCATGAGCTGGAGATAGGACGGCTGACCCCGACATATCTGCGTTTCTATCACGCGATGTATCAGGTGCTGATGTTCGCGATGAATCTGGCGCTCGTTGCCAACAATATCGGCGTCATGTGGGTGGCGATTGAGCTGGCGACGCTCACCACCGTGCTCATGGTCGGCATCTATCGCACGCATGAGGCGCTGGAAGCGGCCTGGAAGTATTTCATCCTCGGCAGCGTCGGCATCGCGCTGGCGCTATTCGGCACCATTCTCGTCTATATGGCGGCGCGGCCGGTGATCGGCGAAGGCATCGACGCCATGGTCTGGACCGTTCTCGTGACGCACGCAGCGAAATTCGATCCAGCGCTGCTGAATGTCGCTTTCGTATTCCTGCTGCTCGGCTATGGCACAAAAGTCGGGCTCGCGCCGCTGCACGCTTGGCTGCCCGATGCCCATGCCGAAGGCCCGACGCCGATTTCAGCCGTGTTATCGGGGCTTCTGCTCAATGTCGCGCTCTACGCACTGTTGCGCTTCAAGATGCTGCTTGCGGTGAACCCTGGCGCGGTGGCGCCCGGCCCGCTGATGGTGACGATGGGGCTGATCTCGCTCATCTTCGCGAGCTTCATGCTGTATCGCCGGCGCGACATCAAACGGATGTTCGCCTATTCCTCGATCGAGCACATGGGTATCATCACCTTCGCCTTCGGCATGGGCGGACCGCTCGCCAACTTCGCCGGGCTGTTGCATATGGCCATGCATTCGCTGACGAAATCGGCGATCTTCTTCGCCGTCGGTCACATTGCCCAGGTCAAGGGCACGCAGAAGATCGCCGACATGGGCGGTCTCACAGAGACAAATCCGGTGCTGGGCTGGGGCCTGGTGCTCGGCGTGGTCGCTATCGCCGGCCTGCCGCCGCTCGGAATCTTCATGAGCGAATTCCTGGTGGTGAGCTCGACCTTCGCGCGTGAGCCATGGCTCGCGATCCCATTGGTGTTCGGCATTCTGGTCGGCGTTGGCGCGCTATTCCTGCGGCTCAACAGTATTGCCTTCGGTGAGCCGCGGGGCGCCACCGCCGAGGCGAAGGCCTCCTATGTGCCGATGTTCGCGCACCTTGCGCTGGTGTTCAGTGCGGGCGTGTATCTGCCGCCGCCGGTGGTCACCTGGTTCCAGCATGTGGCGAAAGTATTGGGATAACTCTCATGGCGCTGACCGACACGATGCAGGGGCGCAGAGTTGACGGGCATGCACCGTGGCCGCGCCTGGTGGTGAGCGAGGATGGCTGGCGCTTTGCCGCCGGGCAGGTGTCGGCCGGCCACTGGACCATGCTTGGCCTTTGGGGCGATGCCGCAGCGGTGCACATGGCGGTGCTGCATGAACGCGCCGCCGAGATCGCCGTCTTCACCATTGAATGTCCGAATGGCATCTTTCCCTCGGTTGCGGCGCTGCATCCGCCGGCGATCCGGCTCGAGCGCGCGCTCCGCGATCTCTACGGGCTGGAGCCGGTCGGCTTGCCCGATGCGCGACCGTGGCTCGACCTTGGCTTCTGGGGCATGCAGCATCCGCTCGGTGCGCGCGGCGAGGCTGCAGACAAGCGCGCGCCTTATGCCTTCTTGCCCGCCGAAGGTGGACACCTGCATCAGATTCCAGTCGGTCCGGTGCATGCCGGCATCATCGAGCCTGGGCATTTTCGTTTTACAGCCAGCGGCGAGACGATCGTGCGGCTCGAGCAGCGCCTGGGTTATGTCCACAAGGGCATCGAGTCGCTAATGACGGGCACTCCTCTCGACAAGGCGGCGCGCCTGGCTGGCCGTACCTCGGGAGACAGCACCGTTGCCTATGCTCTCGCTTTCGCCCAGGCGGTCGAGGCGGCGCTGGGGATCGAGGTGCCGCGACGCGCGCTCTATGTGCGTGCGCTCATGGCGGAGCTTGAACGCCTTGCCAACCATTTCGGCGACATCGGCGCCATCTGCAACGATGCGTCATTCTCCATCATGCACGCGCACTGCGGCATCCTGCGGGAGCGCACCTTGCGCGCCGCTGATGCCTGCTTCGGTCATCGGCTGATGATGGACCGCGTGGTTCCGGGCGGCGTCACCCACGACCTGACCCCTGATGCGGTCGCGCAGGTGCGGTCGCTGCTGCATGAAGTGCGGCGATTGTTTCCCAGGCTCGTTGAGCTCTACGACAACACGGCGTCGCTACAGGATCGCACCGTTTCCACCGGAATCCTCACTCCGGATCTGGCACGGCAGTTCGGCGCCGGCGGCTTTGTCGGACGCGCCAGCGGCCGTGCCTTCGACGCGCGCAAGGTCCCAGGTTACGCGCCCTATGATCAACTCGAGTTCGAAGTACCGGTGCAAGAAGCCGGTGACGTCAACGCCCGCGTCTGGGTGCGAATCGGAGAGGTCGAGCAAAGTCTTCGGCTCATCGAGCAGATTTTGCTGCATCTGCCCGATGGCCCGGTCGGGGCATTCGTCCATGGTGCGGCCGCCGGAAAGACCGGCGAAGGCCTCGGTCTGGCCGAAAGCTTCCGCGGCGACGTACTGGTATGGCTGCGGATCGAGGAAGGCCGCATCGCGCGCTGCCACCTACGCGACCCGTCATGGTTCCAGTGGCCGCTGCTGGAAGCCGCGGTCGAGGGCAACATCGTTGCCGACTTCCCGCTGTGCAACAAATCGTTCAACTGTTCCTACTCGGGACACGATCTCTAGGCCCTTGCGATGCGACGAATTCTCTTTGAGAGCCTGGTGAGCCGGCCGGTGACCGAGCCGGCGCCGGCCGTGGACGATGCGGCGCTCGCCGAGCTTGCCACCCGCGTCGACCGGGCGGCGCGGCGCCGGCTTGGCCGTAGCCTGTCGATCCGTGAGGTTGATGCCGGCTCGTGCAACGGCTGCGAGCTGGAAATTCACGCGCTCAACAACGCATTCTACGATCTCGAACGCTTCGGCCTGCGCTTTGTCGCCTCGCCGCGGCATGCGGATGTGTTGCTGGTGACGGGGCCGGTCACCAAGAACATGCGTGAGGCGCTCGAGCGCACATATAACGCGACGCCCGGTCCGAAATGGGTGGTTGCGGTCGGTGATTGCGCGGTCGACGGGGGCATTTTTTCGGGAAGCTATGCGGTTGTCGGCGGTGTCAAAAATGTCGTGCCCGTTGACCTCCACATCCGCGGCTGCCCGCCGAATCCAAGGCAGTTGCTATCAGGTCTGCTGGCTCTGCTTCAGAGCGACCCGCAGACGCAGAACCTCGCGCCATCGCTTTGAAGCGGCCCGAGTCGGTCGAAGGGCCGGCCATTCCAAGCCGAACGAGAATCGGGCAATTGGCGTATTTTTAGGCAGTATCATTTGTGGCCAATATCACGGCAGAACCAATAAATATCTATTAATGTCAATTACTTGAATATATATCTTGATTGGCACATCCTTTGCGAAGTGGTTGTCGCGCGTAAAGACCGCCGGGGCTTATACGCGCGTCAAAGCAGAGGGATCAGATGCTCAATCACATCCATACGGCCGCCAGGCGGCCGATTGCCCGGCGCTGGCTCGACGCCATCGCAGGTCTTACATTTGCTGCCGCGGTCGCACTTCCGGCCGCCGCTCAGGAAACGATCAAGGTCGGCATCCTGCATTCGCTTTCCGGCACCATGGCCATCAGCGAAACCACGCTGAAGGACGTGATGCTGATGCTCATCGACGAGCAGAACAAGAAGGGCGGCCTGCTCGGCAAGAAACTTGAACCCGTGGTCGTCGACCCCGCCTCAAACTGGCCGCTGTTCGCCGAGAAAGCGCGTGAGTTGATCACCAAGAACAAGGTTGCGGCCGTCTTCGGCTGCTGGACTTCCGTATCGCGCAAATCCGTGCTTCCGGTGTTCAAGGAGCTGAACAGCATCCTCTTCTATCCGGTGCAATATGAAGGCGAGGAGAGCGAGCGCAACGTGTTCTACACCGGCGCCGCGCCCAACCAGCAGGCGATCCCCGCCGTCGACTACCTGATGAAGGAAGAAAAGGTACAGCGCTGGGTGCTCGCCGGCACGGACTACGTCTATCCACGCACCACCAACAAGATCCTCGAAGCCTATCTCAAGTCGAAGGGCGTGAAGCCCGAGGACATCATGATCAACTACACGCCATTCGGCCATTCCGACTGGCAAACCATCGTCGCCGACATCAAAAAGTTTGGCTCGGCGGGCAAGAAGACGGGCGTGGTCTCAACCATCAATGGCGATGCCAACGTGCCGTTCTACAAGGAACTCGGCAACCAGGGCGTCAAGGCCACCGATATTCCGGTCGTCGCCTTCTCCGTCGGCGAAGAGGAGCTTGCCGGCCTCGACACCAAGCCGCTGCTCGGCCATCTCGCCGCGTGGAACTACTTCGAGTCGATCAAGACGCCGGAGAACGCGGAGTTCACGAAGAAGTGGAAGGCGTTCACGAAAAATCCTAAGCGTGTCAGCAACGACCCGATGGAAGCGCATGTGATTGGTTTCGCCATGTGGGTAAAAGCGGTCGAGAAGGTCGGCACCACCGATCCGGATAAGGTGATCGACGCTCTGCCCGGCACCAAGGCGCCGAACCTCACCGGCGGCATTTCCGAAATGCTGCCGAATCATCATCTCACCAAGCCGGTCTTCATCGGCGAGGTCAAAGCTGACGGCCAGTTCGATGTGGTATGGAAGACGCCGGGGCTTGTCCCGGGCGATGCCTGGTCAAAGGAGCTGCCAGGCTCCAAGGATCTGATCGGCGATTGGGTGAAGCTCAAGTGCGGCAACTATAATACCAAGACCAACAAATGTGGCGGTCAAGGCACATAGCCGCTTGCATTCTACGAAGATCAACGGAGGCGGCCCGGTTGCCGCCTCCGTCCTGCTGGGGACCAAAATGCGCGCACTTTACGGCCGCCTGATCGCATTTTTGCTGGCGCTGGCCCTGTGCTGGGTTGCGCCGGCCGCAAGAGCGGCGACTTTCGACCAGACCGTCAGCCAGTTCGCCAATGACTCTTTCGCGGATACCGAGGCCGCCATCAATGCGGTAGCGGCGAGCGGGCATCCGCTTGCTGCGCGAGTCATCGGCGCGTTGCAGGATGGACGTCTTCTGTTTAGTGCCCAAGCCAAAAATGTCTTCATTCGGGAGCCATCGGGCCTCACCGATGCTGCAACCGGCAATCGTATAAGCGATCGCGCCGCCGATCTTGCGCCGGTACGCCTCAACAACCGCCTTCGCCGCGCGGTGGAAGCGGCGCTCGGTGGGCTGACCTTGCTGTCGCTTGATGCGGGTCAGCGGCTCGAAGCGGCGCAGGCGGTGTTCAAGTCGCGCGATGCGAACGCGCTGCCGGCGGTCGAGACGGCGATCGTCAAGGAGACCGACGCCAATATCCGGCGCGCTCTTTCGGCTGCGCGCGCCGCAATCGTTCTCTACAAGCCGGACGCTGACGAAGCCGCCAAGCTTGAGGCGGTGAGCACCGTGCGCGCGCGCGGCGGCCGTGATGCCGTGGCGCTGTTGGCCAGCCTTCCGGCAGACACGCCGCCGGCCGTCGTTGGCGCAGCGCAGAGCGCAATTACGTCGATCGAGAACGACCTTGCGGCCTGGTCTTCCCTGCAGAATGCGTGGTATGGCCTCTCGCTCGGCTCGGTATTGCTGCTCGCGGCCATCGGTCTTGCGATCACCTTCGGCGTGATGGGCGTCATCAACATGGCGCATGGCGAGATGGTGATGCTCGGCGCTTACACCACTTTCGTCGTTCAGGAAGTGATCCGCAGCAACAGCCCTGCACTGTTCGACTATTCGCTGCTCATTGCCGTGCCGCTGGCCTTTGTGATCGCGGGCGCTGTGGGCATCCTGATCGAGCGCGGCATCATCCGTTTCCTCTACGGCCGGCCGCTGGAGACGCTGCTCGCTACCTGGGGTCTGTCGCTGATCTTGCAGCAGGCGGTGCGAACCATCTTCGGCCCCACGAATCGCGAAGTCGGCGCGCCGTCCTGGATGAGCGGGGCCTTCGAGGTCGGGCAGATCACGATCACCTATAACCGGTTGTGGATCATCTGCTTCACGCTCGCCGTTTTTGCCGCGCTGCTTGCGATGCTGCGCTTTACGCGCCTTGGGTTGGAAATGCGCGCTGTGACGCAGAACCGGGCCATGGCGGCGTCCATGGGGATTCACACGGCGCGCATCGACGCGCTTACCTTCGGGCTCGGCTCAGGAATCGCCGGCATCGCTGGTGTGGCGCTGTCGCAGATCGACAATGTGAGCCCCAACCTGGGGCAGGGCTACATCATCGATAGTTTCATGGTTGTGGTCTTCGGCGGGGTCGGGAATCTCTGGGGCACGCTGGTCGGCGCCTTCACCCTCGGCATTGCCAACAAGTTCCTGGAACCCTTCGCGGGCGCGGTGCTTGGCAAGATCGCGATCCTCGTTCTCATCATCCTCTTCATCCAGAAACGCCCGCGCGGGCTGTTCGCCCTCAAGGGCCGGGCGGTGGAGGCATGATCGCCTCGCTCGCCAGCCGTTCGCTCGACCGCGGCGCCATGGTCTTTATGGCCGTGCTTATCGCGGTCGCGGTGGTCGTGCCGTCTCTCAATCTGGCGTTCCCGCCGGCATCGCCTCTGCATGTGCCGACCTATCTCGTCGCCTTGTTCGGCAAATACCTCTGCTACGCGCTGCTGGCGCTCTCCATCGACTTGATCTGGGGCTATTGCGGCATTCTCTCGCTCGGCCACGGCGCCTTCTTCGCGCTCGGTGGCTACGCCATGGGTATGTATCTTATGCGGCAGATCGGCACGCGCGGTGTTTACGCGGATCCTGTACTGCCGGATTTCATGGTCTTTCTGAACTGGAAGGAATTGCCCTGGTATTGGTACGGCTTCGACATGTTCTGGTTCGCCGCCGTCATGATCGTGCTCGTTCCGGGACTGCTTGCTTTCGTGTTCGGCTGGTTCGCCTTCCGCAGCCGGGTGACCGGCGTCTATCTGTCGATCATCACGCAGGCGATGACGTTTGCCCTGATGCTCGGCTTCTTCCGCAACAATTTCGGCTTCGGCGGCAACAACGGCCTGACCGACTTCAAGGATATCCTCGGCTTCAACGTGCAGGCGGATGGCACCCGCGCGGCGCTCTTCGCCGCCTCCTGCCTAGCGCTGGCGCTCGGTTTCTTCATTTGCCGCGCCGTCATCACATCGAAATTCGGCAAAGTCCTGATTGCCATCCGCGATGCAGAGTCGCGCGCGCGCTTCCTCGGCTATCGCGTGGAATCCTACAAGCTGTTCGTCTTCACGCTGTCGGCCTGCATGGCAGGCGTGGCGGGAGCGCTCTACGTGCCGCAGGTGGGCATCATCAATCCGAGCGAGTTCGCACCCGCCAATTCCATCGAGGCGGTGATCTGGGTGGCCGTCGGCGGGCGGGGGACGCTGACCGGCGCGGTGCTCGGAACATTCGTCGTCAACTATGCGAAGACGTTCTTCACTACCGGCTTTCTCGCGCCCTATTGGCTGTTTGTTCTTGGCGGGTTGTTCATCGCGGTCACGCTGCTGCTGCCGCGCGGCATCATCGGCACCTACGAGCATTGGCGCGACAGCCGGGCTGAGACAAAGGATGCTGCGATGCCGGTCGCAGCGCCGCACGCGGCGGAATAGGGGCGCGTGATGGACAAACACACCACCTCCGCTTTGCTCTACCTCGATGGCATTACGGTTTCGTTTGACGGCTTCAAGGCGCTCAACGAATTGTCGTTCCTGATCGAGCCCGGCGAGATGCGCGCCATCATCGGCCCGAACGGCGCCGGCAAGACCACCATGATGGACGTAGTGACCGGCAAGACCCGACCCGATTCCGGCGAGGTTTTTTTCGAGGAGGGCGCCTACGACCTCTCCAGGCTCGACGAAACCCAGATCGCCGAGCTCGGCATCGGCCGCAAATTCCAGAAACCGACCGTGTTCGACATGCACACGGTCGAGGACAATCTGCTGCTGGCGCTCAAGAACGACCGGCGCGTGCGCGCGACCCTGCTGTGGCAATCCTCGCCATCGCAGGAAAAACGCATCGACGAGCTGCTCGACATCATCCGGCTCAAATCCCTGCGCTCGCGCGTGGCGGGGAGCCTGTCGCACGGACAGAAACAGTGGCTGGAGATCGGCATGCTGCTGGCGCAGGAGCCCAAGCTGTTGCTGGTAGACGAGCCGGTCGCCGGCATGACCGACGCGGAAACGCGACAGACCGCCGAGCTGCTCAAGGAAATCAACCGCGACCGCACGGTGGTGGTGGTCGAACACGACATGGCCTTCGTGCGCGACCTCGGCGTGAAGGTGACGGTGCTGCACGAAGGCGCGGTGATCGCCGAAGGCACGATCGACGAGGTCTCGGCCAATGAGCGGGTGGTGGAAGTATATTTGGGGCGGTGATGGTGGCCACATCCTTCGAGACGCGGGCTTCGCCCGCTCCTCAGGATGAGGGGAAATGCCGAGTATGTTCCTCGTCCTGAGGAGCCCGCGCAGCGGGCGTCTCGAAGGACGAGGCCAAGCGGGAACGAAGCTATGCTCGACGTCAATGCCATCGACCTGCATTACGGCGCCGCGCGGGCGCTGCGCGCCGTCTCGCTCAAGGCAGAGTCTGGCAAGGTGACCTGCGTGCTCGGCCGCAACGGCGTGGGCAAGACCAGCCTGCTGCGCGCGCTGGTCGGCCAGCACGCGGTGAGCCGCGGCAGCATTACCTTCGATCGCGCCGATATCACGGCGCTGAAGCCATATGAGCGCGCCCGCCGCGGCATCGGCTACGTGCCGCAGGGGCGGGAGATTTTCCCCCTGCTCACGGTGGAGGAGAATCTGCAAACCGGCTTTGCGCCGCTCAAGCGCGCGCAGCGGAAAATTCCCGACGACGTCTTTTCACTCTTTCCGGTGCTGCGAGACATGCTGCGCCGGCGCGGCGGCGATCTTTCCGGCGGTCAGCAGCAGCAGCTCGCGATCGGCCGCGCACTGGTGATGCGGCCGCGGCTGTTGCTGCTGGACGAGCCGACCGAAGGCATTCAGCCGTCCATCATCAAGGACATCGGCCGGGCCATCGCCCATCTGCGCAATCTCGGCCAGATCGCTATTGTGCTGGTCGAGCAATATCTGGACTTCGCGCAGGAACTCGGCGACCATTTCGTCGTCATGGATCGTGGTGCGATCGTCTATTCCGCGGGCCGCGCCGAGCTTGACGAGGCGGCGCTCAAGCGGGCGCTGGCGATCTGACAGGGGACGGATGTGGGCAGCGCGGCAGCATTGACGGAGCGCGACGTCTTCGCCGCCAATCGCGCGCATGGCCGGGTCGCTCTAGCTGTCGCCGTGCAGTCCGGTTTCACCCGGCGCGTAGGCGTGCGGGAAGAGGGCTCGCTGCGCGTGCGCTTCCCCGGTCCATCCGCGGCGGCGCTGGAGGCGGTGATCGTCAATACGGCAGGCGGGATGGCAGGCGGCGACCGCTTTGATCTGGATTTCAAGGTTGGACCGGGCGCGGAGCTTGTCGTCGGTACCGTTGCGGCGGAAAAGGTCTATCGTTCCAACGGGCCGGACGCCGAGGTCAGCATCAAGCTCGATGTGGCGCTGGGCGGCTCATTGTCCTGGCTGCCGCAGGAGTTGATATTTTTCGATCATGCCCGTCTGCACCGCAGCATTGATGTCGAACTCGCGGGTGATGCATCCATCTTCATCGCTGAGGCTGTCATCTTCGGCCGCTCCGCCATGGGCGAAAAGGTACAAAACGGCTATTTCTTCGACCGCTGGCGCGTCCGCCGCGACGGCCGCTTGTTGTTCGCCGACGGTCTGCGGTTCGATGGTGCCGTTGCGGCGCGGCTCGCTGAACCGGCGATCTCACATGACAACATCGCGCTTGCGACCGTGCTGATGGTTCCAGGCGAGGAAGCCCAGGCGACGGCCGTTCGCGCCATAAGCGGCCAATTCATTGGCGAAGTAGGTGCCTCGGCCTGGGGTGGACTAATGCTAATGCGGCTGTGCGCGCCTGACGGCGCGGTCTTGCGGCACGATCTTGCGGCGGCACTGTCGGTGCTCGGCCGCACCGCCCTGCCGCAGCTCTGGCTTACTTGAAACGGAACGGCGATGAATCTCACCCCGCGTGAAAAGGACAAATTGCTGATCGCCATGGCGGCGATGGTGGCGCGCCGCCGCCTGGAGCGTGGCGTCAAGCTCAATCACCCCGAGGCGGTGGCGTTGATTACGGACTTTATCCTGGAGGGCGCGCGCGACGGCAAAAGCGTCGCCCAACTGATGCAGGCGGGGGCGCAGGTGCTGACGCGCCTGCAAGTGATGGACGGAATCCCCGAGATGATCCACGACATTCAGGTGGAGGCGACGTTTCCCGATGGAACAAAGCTTGTCACCGTGCATGAGCCGATACGGTGAGGATAAACCATGCTTGATCTCAGGCCCAATTGCGAATGCTGCGACAAAGAGCTGCCACCGGAAAGCCGTGAGGCAATGATCTGCACCTTTGAATGCACATTTTGCGCGGACTGTGCCGGAGGTGTTCTTCACGGCACCTGCCCGAATTGCGGCGGCGAGCTGGTGAGGCGGCCGGTCCGCCCGGTGGCAGCACTCGCGAGACATCCAGCGTCGACGAAACGTGTTCTCAAGGCCGAAGGCTGCGCGCCGGTCAAGGCCGCGTGAAGGAGAAGACTATATGATCCCAGGCGAAGTGATTGCCGCAGCTGGCGACATCGAGCTCAACGCCGGCCGCAAGACCATCACGCTCACGGTTGCCAATACCGGCGACCGGCCGATCCAGGTCGGCTCGCATTATCATTTCTTCGAAACCAATCCCGCGCTGAAGTTCGACCGCGCCAAATCGCGCGGCATGCGGCTGAACATCGCCGCGGGGACGGCCGTTCGATTCGAGCCGGGGCAGACGCGCGAGGTGACGCTGGTCGCGCTTGCCGGCAAGCGGACGATCTATGGCTTTCGTCAGGAAGTGATGGGGAGGCTGTGAAAAACATGACGGGCGAGCTTGCGCCCGCCCGTCACGTTCTTAGCGCTGCTACCCGCAGCCAAGAACCAGGATCAAATCGGTCGCAGAACGTAACACCGGTAGCGGCATCGCGTCCTTGGCCGGTCTGGTCAAGGTGACCCTCATGTTCAGCGTGAGCCGTCCGTGAGAGGTCTGTAATCAGGATACCGCGCGAGTGACGCAAAGCAACTGATATGATGACCCCCCGAAGCCTGGGGATAATACTGGGGATGAATTGAGAAACGCTGTGAGAAAGCCATGTCATTCAAGATAAAGCGCGCCGTTTATACCAACATGTTCGGGCCGACTGCCGGCGACCGTGTGCGGCTGGCCGATACCGATCTCATCATTGAGGTGGAAAAGGACTTCACCACCTATGGCGAGGAAGTGAAGTTCGGCGGCGGCAAGGTGATCCGCGACGGCATGGGGCAGAGCCAGGTCACCAGCAAGAAGGGCGCGGTGGACACCGTCATCACCAACGCGCTGATCCTCGACCACTGGGGCATCGTGAAGGCGGACGTCGGTCTCAAGGACGGCAGGATCGCCGCCATCGGCAAGGCCGGAAATCCGGATATTCAGCCGGGCGTCACCATCGTCATCGGTCCCGGCACCGAGGTGATCGCCGGCGAGGGGAAAATTCTCACCGCCGGCGGCTTCGATACGCACATCCATTTCATCTGCCCGCAGCAGGTGGAGGAGGCGCTGATGTCCGGCGTCACATCCATGCTCGGCGGCGGCACCGGCCCGGCGGCCGGGACCAATGCCACCACCTGCACGCCCGGCCCCTGGCACATTGGCCGGATGATCCAGGCCGCCGACGCCTTTCCGGTCAATCTCGGCTTCGCCGGCAAGGGCAATGCCTCGCTGCCCGCCGCGCTGGAGGAGCAGATCAAGGCGGGCGCCTGCGCGCTCAAGCTGCACGAAGACTGGGGTACGACGCCGGCCGCCATCGACAATTGCCTGTCGGTGGCTGACGACTATGACGTGCAGGTGATGATCCACACCGACACGCTCAACGAGTCCGGCTTCGTGGAAGACACGATCGCGGCGTTCAAGGGCCGCACCATTCATGCCTTCCACACCGAAGGCGCGGGCGGCGGACACGCCCCCGACATCATCAAGGTTGCGGGGCTGAAGAACGTGCTGCCGTCGTCCACCAATCCGACACGACCCTTCACCAAGAACACCATCGATGAGCATCTCGACATGCTGATGGTGTGCCACCATCTCGACCCGTCCATCGCCGAAGACCTTGCCTTCGCCGAAAGCCGCATCCGTAAGGAGACCATCGCCGCCGAGGACATCCTGCACGACCTCGGCGCGCTTTCCATGATGTCGTCCGACAGCCAGGCGATGGGGCGGGTGGGCGAGGTCATCATCCGCACCTGGCAAACCGCCGACAAGATGAAGAAACAGCGCGGGCGCCTGAAGGCGGAGAAGGGCGACAACGACAACGCGCGCGTGAAGCGTTATGTGGCGAAATACACGATCAATCCTGCCATTGCACACGGCGTTTCGAAGCACATCGGCTCGGTGGAGAAGGGAAAAATGGCCGACCTTGTGCTCTGGTCACCGGCCTTCTTTGGCGTGAAGCCCGACATCATCATCAAGGGGGGCACGATCGTGGCGGCGCAAATGGGCGATGCGAATGCTTCAATCCCGACGCCGCAGCCGGTGCATTACCGGCCGATGTTCGGAGCCTTCGGCAAGGCGCTGACCGCAAGCTCGGTCGTCTTCGTCTCCAAAGCGGCACTAAAGGGCGGCCTGCGCAACAAGCTCGGTGTCGAGAAGCAATTCGTCGCAGTTGAGCAGACCCGTAGTATTTCCAAGAAGAGCATGATCCACAACAGCGCGACGCCAAAGATCGACGTCGATCCCGAGACCTACGAGGTACGCGCGGACGGCGAGCTGTTGACCTGCGCGCCCGCCGAGACGCTGCCGATGGCGCAGCGGTATTTCCTGTTCTGACCATGAAGCGCGCGTCCGCCATCAAGCATCCCGATGCCTGGAACCCGGCCGAGGCAATCGACCTGGTCGTGCTCGATGCCGACCAGCGGTACCGGCGGCGCGTCGTGCTGACCGGGGAGGGCGGCACGACATTCCTATTGGATTTGCCCCGGCCGGTGATGCTCAAAGACGGCGACGGCCTGGTGCTCGACGACGCCAGCATCGTGCGGGTGGTCGGGCGGCCGGAACCGCTGGTCGAAATCGTGGCGGCTACGGCGCAGGAATTGGCGCGGCTCGCCTGGCATATCGGCAACCGGCATGTGGATGTGCAGGTCATCGGCGGCAAGCTGCGCATCCGCCGAGATCATGTGCTGGAGGCAATGCTGCTCGGCCTCGGCGCGCAGCTCACGCCGGTCGAGGCGCCATTTGATCCGGAGCCGGGAGCCTATGAGCATCATGACAATCACAATGGCCATGATCGCTGAACGCCCCGCCCAAGCGCCTGGCGAAGTTTCGGCGTCCGCGCTGTATCGGCTGATGTCCTGGCTCTCGCCGTCCTTTCCCGTGGGCGCGTTTTCCTATTCCAGCGGTCTTGAGTGGGCGGTCGAGGCGGGCGACATCGCCGACGCTGATACGCTGCGGCGCTGGCTGGCAGTGGTGATGACCGAAGGCGGCGGTTTCTGTGACGCAGCTTTATTCGTGCATGCGCATTGCGCCGCGAGCCGCGGCAGCGATGCCCTTCTGCTCGAAGTCGCCGAGCTGGCCGCTGCTTTCACGCCGTCGAAAGAGCGCCATCTGGAGACAACAGCCCAGGGCCTTGCCTTTGTGCAGACCGCGCGTGCGGCGTGGCATTGCACGGCGCTGGACCGGCTGATGGCGCTATGGGACGGGCCGGTTGCCTATCCCGTCGCTGTGGCGGTCACCGCCGCCGGACACGGGATCGCGCTTGAACCGGCGCTGCATGCCTATCTTCACGCCGTTGCGGCGAATTTGATCTCCGCCGGCGTCCGCCTGATCCCCCTGGGTCAAACCGACGGCCAGCGCGTGCTGGCGGCGCTGGAGCCTGTTATCGAGGACGCCTGCACGCGCGCGCTCACCAGCAGCCTCGACGATCTCGGCAGCGCGGGTTTTCGCGCCGACCTCGCCAGCATGCGGCACGAGACGCAGTACACCAGGCTGTTCAGGTCGTGAGGTGCATAGGTGTGAACTCGCCCATGTTATGAAACATAATGGAGTCTTGTTTTACGTGCGAAGCGGCCCGTGGTGCCTGGATGTGATGCTCCTTCTTTCATGCGCCAGGCAAAAATGACCTCAAACGTGCAGCTCAGTTGGTCTATAATATGATAAGTTGCTCTCCATGCCGCATTTGCATCCTGTCCTTGCACTGACAAGTTCGCATCCGGAAGGTAGTGGTATCCCTCGTCTTCTTTTTTTCCTTTAACGTAATTCACAAGGATAAGGCGTCTTAGCTCATCTTCAGATTTAGCCTTCTTTTTTGCAATGCAAATTGCTTCATTCAAAAGTGCATTCCACGTCGTGTCGCTACGTGGAAATTTTCTATTGTTAAATTCGACCGAGAGCACTTTTGTGTGAGTGAGATCGGGCGGTGAGGTAATGAGGAAATCTCTAATTTTCTTAGCCGTTCCGAAATCAGCTTCATCATTCGAATCTTGGTTTGAATTCTCCTCATAGATGTTGAGGATGCGATTGATCACGGTGTCGACAGTGTCAACAAACGGCTTTGCATGCTTTTGCAGCCGAGCGATTGTGTTCGGCGAAAGCTGAAGGGGGTCTGACATAATACGAGTTCCTTTATCCGGGCTACGACTGTACGGATATAAGAGTATAAGACTATATAGAACGCAAGCTTAAAGTCGTCAGACAAACGCACTTGACTATATTCCTATAGGATAGTATTCATATTGCGTCCCGTACCTCTCGCCGGGCGGCGTCTCGAGCGCCGCCTGCGTGAAGGCAGGGGAGGTGGCCAAAGGTGGAGCGCCGGGAGGCGCTGCGCCCTGCGTCATTGGGCGCGCACGCCCCCGCAAGCGGTCGCCCCGGGTAACCGGGGAAGGGCCGTGGGCGTGCAGGCGGGCCGATCGCAAGGCTCGCCTAAAGGGGTCTCGCAAACCTCTGGCGCCTCCCGCCGCTCCACCGCCCCCGTTTCGGGGGTGCGCCCCGCTTCAGGCAGCGGGGCGGCGTGGCATAGCTCGGACGCATTCGCGCCGCGAGAACGCGGAGGTGCGCCTAAATGTCATTCCGGGGCGCGCCGGAGGCGCGAACCCGGAATCCAGAAATCAGCAACGCCCGCATCTGGATTCCGGGTCCGGCGCTTGCGCGCCGTCCCGGAATGACGAAAGTGTGGTGACGAGGCATTGGTAGAGTGGCAACGACAATGAAAAATCCCCACGGCCCCCTCCGCGTCGGCATTGGTGGTCCTGTCGGGTCCGGGAAGACCTCACTGATGGATGCGCTTTGCAAGCGGCTGCGCGACCGCTTCGATATCGCCGCCATCACCAACGACATCTATACCAAATCTCCGCGTCGGCATTGGTGGTCCTGTCGGGTCCGGGAAGACCTCACTGATGGATGCGCTTTGCAAGCGGCTGCGCGACCGCTTCGATATCGCCGCCATCACCAACGACATCTATACCAAATGGGATGCCGAATATCTGGTGCGCTCGGGCGCGCTGGCGCCGGAGCGTATCGTGGGCGTGGAGACGGGCGGCTGCCCGCATACCGCCATCCGCGAGGATGCCTCGATCAATCTCGCTGCGGTGGCGGACATGCAGGGGAAGTTTCCAAAGCTCGATCTCATCCTGATCGAGTCCGGTGGCGACAACCTTGCGGCCACGTTCTCGCCGGAGCTTGCCGATCTCACCATTTATGTGATCGACGTCGCAGGCGGAGAGAAAATCCCGTCGAAAGGCGGGCCCGGCATCACACGCTCCGATCTGCTCGTCATCAACAAGGTCGATCTCGCTCCCCATGTCGGGGCGTCGCTCGAAAACATGGAACGCGAGACAAGGCGCATGCGGGGAACGCGGCCTTTCGTTTTCACCAATTTGCGCTCTGGCAGGGGAATAGAAGAAATCGACCGCTTTATCGTGGATCGGGGCGGGCTACGGTAGAGCGCCAGTCACCGCGCAGGAGTTGAACGCCGCCCGCAGCGCACCCTCGTCCAGATTGCGGCCGATGAAGACGAGGCGGCTGTAGCGCGGCTCGCCCGGCTTCCACGCCCGCTGCAGGTCGCCTTCCAGCAGCATATGCACCGCCTGGAAGACGAGGCGGCGATCCTCTCCCTTCACGTCGATGATGCCCTTGGCGCGCAAAATGTCTTGCCCCTTGGTAGCCACCAGGTCGGCGAGCCAGTCACTCACCTTCGTGCCGTCCATCGGCGTGTGCGAGGTGAGCGAGATGCTGTGAATGCTGCCGTCATGCTCATGGTCGTGCGCGTACCCATGCTCATGGTCGTGGTGGTCATGCTCGCAGCTTTCATCATGCACATGCCCGCCTTCATGACCGGGATTCATGAAATCAGGCTCCAGCGACACGATGCGCTCGATGTCGAAGCCGCCGCGCCCCAGCACCTTGTCGAGCGAAACGTTGGAGCGCTGCGCGCGGTGGATCGGCGCCAGCGGATTGAGCTTTCTCAGCCGTGCTTCGATCAAACGCAGTTCATTCTCGGAAACAAGCTCCATCTTGTTGAGCACGATCTGATCGGCAAAGGCGATCTGCTCCGCTGCCTCGCGGCTGTCGGCAAGACGCAGCAGAATGTGCTTGGCGTCCACCACCGTGGTCACCGAATCAAGGACAGTCTTGGCTTGCAGGAAACCATCGACGAAGAAAGTCTGCGCCACGGGCCCAGGATCGGCGAGCCCCGTCGTCTCCACCACGATGGCGTCGAAGTTGCTGCGTTTGGAGAGCAGCCCGTGCATGGTACGGATGAGATCGCCGCGCACCGTGCAGCAGACACAGCCATTGTTCATCTCGAACAACTCTTCGTCGGTGTTCAGGATCAGGTCATTGTCGATGCCGATCTCGCCGAACTCATTCACGATCACGGCGTAGCGGCGGCCGTGATCCTCAGACAGGATGCGGTTGAGCAGGGTAGTCTTGCCGGCGCCGAGATAGCCGGTGAGCACGGTCACGGGGATGCGTTCGGTCATCGTTCCATATCGATCAGCATTGCGGGCGACACATATATAGCTATACCGGGCGCGGCGTCACGACGCCGTGAGAGCTATTGAGAAAATGCGGTCCGGCATGGATACTTGATATTAGCAGAAGAAGGCTGGGGGAGGGCTTAGATGGAAGGTCTGCTCATGCGGACGCTGGGGCGGGTCGTCAAGGTGCGGCCCGACGAAGTCCGGGTGATGCTGTGGGCTTTCGTCTATTTCTTTTGCCTCCTTTCGAGCTATTATATTCTACGCCCATTGCGCGACGAGAGCGGCGTCGCCGCTGGCGTCGCCAACCTGCAGTGGCTGTTCACCGGCACTTTCTTCGTCATGCTGGCGGCCGCGCCACTATTCGGCGCCGTGGTGACCCGGGTGCCCCGGCGGCGCTTTATCCCTTGGGTCTACCGCTTCTTCATCATCAGCATTCTGATTTTCTTTGCTCTTCAACACATGGGTTGGGGACGGGCGATTGTAGCCGGCGCCTTTTTCATGTGGGTCAGCGTGTTCAACCTGTTCGTGGTGACGGTGTTCTGGGGCTTCATGGCCGACCTGTTCACCAGCGAGCAGGGCAAGCGCCTGTTCGGCTTCATCGCCGCCGGCGGATCGGCGGGGGCACTGGTCGGGCCTTCGCTGACCGCAGCGCTGGCGGTGCCGCTAGGCCCGGTGAACCTGCTGCTTATCTCGGCGCTGCTGCTTGAAGCAGCTGTGCAATGCGTGAAGCAAATCTTGCATACCCCCCAAGCCGAAAAGCCGGCATCCGCGCATGAGAGCGTCGTGCGGAATCCGAATGACGAGATTATTGGCGGCGGCATTCTGGCGGGCCTGACCGAGGTCGCGCGCTCGCCTTACCTGATGATGATCTGCTGCCACGTGCTGCTGCTGTCGCTCACCAGCACCTTCCTCTATTTCCAGCAGGCCTCCATCGTCTCAGCCGCTTTCGACAATCCAGCCGAGCGCACCCGCGTCTTCGCCCTGATCGATTTGTCGGTCGGACTGATAACCATCGCCATCCAGCTCACTGTCACCGGCCGCGTGCTCGTGCGGCTCGGCATCGGCGCAGCGCTGTCGTCGCTCGCCATCGTCACGGCGGCCGGCTTTCTGGTGCTGGCGATGGCGCCGGTGCTGGCTGTCGTCATCGCCTTCCAGTCCATAAAACGGGCGACCGAATTCGGCTTTGCCAACCCCGCGCGCGAGACGCTGTTCACCGTCGTTACCCGTGAGCAGAAATACAAGGCCAAGAGCGTCATCGACACTGCGGTTTTCCGCGGCGGCGATGCGGTCAACGGCTGGATCTACGCCGGCCTGCGCGGACTCGGGCTCGATCTCTCCGCGATCGCGCTGGTGGCCGTGCCGATTTCGGCGGCATGGGCCGGATTGCTACTGACACTTGGCCGCAGGCAGGAGCGGCTGGCGCAGGCGCAGCCCGCGGAATAACCTTGAATTCAGGAGGAAGATGCCATGAGCAAGTCTCATCACCTTCAGAGCGCTTGGCCGATGACGCGCAAGCGCTTCCTGAAGCTGGCGGCGGCGACTGGCGGCGCGCTGGCGGTGGAAAGGTTGTTGAGCCCTTTCGTCCCGGCCTTTGCCCAGAGTGGTCCCAGCTACGACCCGGCCGTCTCGGCGCGCCCGGTGCAGACGCGGCCGATCCCATCGAGCGGCGAGCCGCTGCCAATCATCGGCATGGGTACGGCGGTGGTCTACGAGATCGAAATTAACGATCCGAAATTTCCCGCGCTGGTCGAAGCGGTCCGCGCCTTTTTACAGGGAGGAGGAAAGCTGATTGATACGTCTCCCACTTACGGCCGCGCAGAACCCAATCTGGGCGAGATCTTCAAGCGCACCGGCTTGCGGGACAAGGCCTTCCTCGCCACCAAGATCAGTACCACCGGTGAGCAGGCGGGCGTCGAGCAGGTCGCGGGCTCGGTGAAAAATCTCGGCACCGGCCGCTTCGAACTGCTGCAGGTCCACAACATCAGAGACACGGCGACGCATCTGAAGACCATCCGCCGGCTGAAGGACGAGGGCAAGGTGCGCTACGTCGGCATCACCACATCGTCCGAGAGGTCCTATCCCGAGTACGAGCAGATCATGAAGTCGGAGAAGCTCGACTTCATCCAGATCGACTATGCCCTCGACAACCGCAAGGCCGAGGATCGCATCCTGCCGCTGGCCAAGGACCGCGGCATGGCGGTGCTCACCGCTTTGCCCTTCGGCCGCAACCGGCTGTTCAACAAGGCGCGCGGCAAGCAGTTGCCGGAATGGGCCGTGGCGGAGCTGGATTGCACGAGCTGGGCGCAGTTCTTTCTGAAATTCCTGCTGTCCAACCCGGCGGTGAACACGGTCATCCCCGGCACCGACAAGCCGGAATACGCGATTGATAACCTCTACGCCGGACGCGGGCGCATCCCGAACGCGCAGCAGCGCCAGCGCATGTTGGCTTATTGGGATCAGCTCGGCTGACAGGTCAAAGACCGGCGCGGCGGATCATATTGCCGCGCCGGTGCTTCATAGCCACGGCATCAGCGAGGCGTGAATCACGTCCTCCTTGACGCCCTCGCCGCCGACCGACCGGATGGCAAGGTCGGTGTCCTTGAGCCCGAACCGGTGAGTCGTGAGCAGTTCCAGCGGGAAGCGCTTGGAGGCAATCTGCGCGAGCGCGAGCTCGCAAGCGCGATAGCTGTGGCCGCGAGCACTCTTCATGGTGATGGCTTTTACCGTGAACTTTTCCAGCGGGAAGTTGGGAAAATCCGCCATTTCGCCCTGCACCACGATCGTTCCGGCCTTGCGCTTGAGCGCCTCGATGCCAAGGAGAATCGGGATGGTGCCGGCGCCCGAGGTGCAGTCGAGCACGACATCGACGCCCTTGCCGCCGGTGATCTCCATGATGCGCGCGAGCGGATCCTCCTTCTGCACGTCGATCGTGTAGTCGGCGCCGAGCTTCTTGGCGGCCTCCAGGCGCGCGGGGCGCCGGGACGTGCCGGTGACGATGATGAGCGAGGCGCCCGCCTGCTTGCAGATCACGGTCTGCGATTGCCCCTGCTGGCCCGGCCCCTGGATGAGCACGGTTGAATTATAGCCGACGCCGCCGTCGAACAGCGACCACTCGACACCGTTGGCCATCGGCGTCACCAGCCCTGCCAGTTCCGGCGTCACGCCCTTCGGCACGTGATGCACGACCGCGTTCCACGGCAGGTAGACGTATTGAGCGAAGCCGCCCCACAAATGCGGCGGCTTCTCTGCGGACGTGTAACCGTACCGGATGGCGTCGGGATTGGTGCGCCAGTTGGTGTTCTCGCAGTGGCGGTACTGACCCGCGTGGCACCACTCGCATTTGCCACACATGACATAGTGCTCGAGGAAGACGAGGTCGCCTTCCTTGAAGCCCTTGCGGCGGGTGAATTCGCGGCCGGCCTTGGCGATGTAGCCGATGTTCTCGTGGCCCATGATCACGGGGGCCTTGGTAGGCGGGTGCTTATAGAGCCTGACGTCGGTTCCGCAGATGCCGGCGACCTCCATCTTCATCAGGGCCGAATCCTCGGAGATATCCGGCATCGGGAACTCGCGGATCTCGGTCTTGCTTGGGCCCACCCGCACGGCCGCCAATACTTTTTCTGCCACTGAAAGAACCTCCGATCATGAATGTATCGCAACACGGCCGGCACTCTAGGGCGGATGCAAGGCTGGTCAAGCGTCAATTTCATCCAGGATGACTGCTAGGCCGATAATGCATATATAGGTATCAGCGCAGCTTTTTGCACGTGGCGGGCGATGCCGGCAGAGTAGGACAGATGGCGGGCTCTTTGAAGCTTGGGTCGATCAAGAAAGGCCCGGAGCACCTGCAAGCGGTCGAGCGGGTGCAAGAGTGGACACGCGAGCGCTTCAGCCTACCAGCGGACGCCGCCATTCTGGTCTCGGAAGTATCCTGCACGATCCCCGGCTGCCCGCCGCTGGAAACCGTGGTCGCCTTCTGGTCGGACCACAAGACGCGGCACGATTTCAAAATCTTCAAGCGAACCAACGAGATCGTTCAGGACGATCTTCCTCCGGCCTGGCTGAAAGATTCCCTTATCTCAGACGAAGACGGGATCAACTGCGACTGTTGTTGAGACAAACCAAAGACACAAATTTGTATTTCGTTGCACCATGAGAGATTTCAGAGGAGAGGGAATATGCGATCCATCGGATTTACCGGCCTCATAATTATTTTATTATCAATAATTGCCGCGACACCCGGCTATTCACAAGCCAACATGTTCATGACGGACAGGCCCAGTCCCTTGAAGCTCATCACTCTGGAGCCCTCTCCCACCACGAAATTCGAAGGAAGCGTTCAAGTCTCGGGCCGGTTCCTGGTGGTGCAGCATCAATATGACAAACAAGCGCCTTATCTGCAGTTGATTTTTTACCCTGACGATAGGTCCGCGGAATTGCTTCCGAGATTCAAGCGGGACAAGCGCGTCAAGGAAGTTCAGATTTCCAATCCAGAGAAAGCGGTCCTGATGCTTCTCGATTCAGACACACTCGAGAAGCTTCTCAAAAAAGAGCTGCCGAGCGTTACCTTGCGCGCAACAGCCGTCATTCGTGCCTATGAGATCGCTGCTGTGTGCGATCAGCGGTGGTATCTGGCCGATCTCGTGTCGGCATCGATTCTGCAGGATGTCGCTGCTAGCCCGGAAAAGGGCCGCGTCGGTTGCGGGTGATACTCGCGGGGCAAGCAGAAAAACCAGGTACCGCAGCACATCTACTCCCCTCGACGCGGGGCGGAGTTTGCGCCTATAACATTGTCGAATTTGCCAATCACGCCAGTATCCTAGCCCGGAGTTAAAGCACCCCCATGGCCGGCCCCAAGCTGAAAACCGTCACCCGCACCCAAGGCAACAACAAGGCCTTCAAAGATGGCACCGTGAAGCCGAAAACCTTTGAGCCGGAGTTTGTGGAGGTGAACCCGCTGATCGACGCCTTCCGCCGCATGGTGCGGGGCAGTGAATTCGACATCTGCGAGCTGGCGATCACCACCTATATTTGCGCCAAGGCGCACGGAAAACGTTTCACCGCCGTGCCGGTCTTCCTGGTGCGCGCCTTTCATCACGGCGCGATTCTTTACAACACCAAGATCGGCATGCGCACGCCGAAGGATCTCGAAGGCAAAAAGGTCGGCGTCAACCGCGGCTATACCGTCACGACCGGCGTGTGGGCGCGCAGCGTGTTGCAGGACGAGTATGGCGTGGACCTGAGCAAGATCACCTGGGTGCTATCCGGCGACGAGCACGTCGCTGAATACAAGGCGCCGTCCAACGTCGTCCCCATCGAGAAGGGGAAGAAGATGGCGGATATGTTGATCTCGGGCGAATTGGTCGCGGCTATCGGCGTGGACGTCGATCATCCCGATGTGAAGCCGCTGATCCCGGATGCCGAGGAAGCGGGCCTCAAGGCGCTGAAGCAGCGCGGCCATTATCCGATCAATCATCTGGTCGTCATTAAGGACGATCTCATTGCAAAACATCCCGGGCTTGCGGCCGACGTATTCAACGCCTTCGCGCAGTCGAAGCGGCTCTATGTCGAGCAGCTCCAGGCCGGCAAGATCGAGAAGATGACCGAGGCCGACGAGACAGCGAAGCGCGTGATGGAAGTCACTGGCGGCGATCCGCTGCCTTACGGTATCGAGCCCAACGGCAAGGTGCTCGAAAATCTAATCCAGCACGCCCTCAAGCAGGGGATCATCACCAAGCCTGTCAAGGTTGAGGATCTATTCGTGCCGAGCACCCATGGGCTCAAGGGTTAATCGCGCTATCATAATTCGTAAGAAGAGACCACCTGTCCCATGATCATCGATATTCACGGCCATTACACGACCGAGCCGCAAGCGCTCATGACGTTCCGCGACAAGCAGCTCGCCGGGCTCGCCGACGCAACCCGCAAGCCGGCCTCGACCGACCTCGGCATCACCGACGAGATGCTGGTCAAGAGCGTCGAGCCGCAGATGAAATTGCAGAAGGAGCGCGGCAGCGACCTCACCATCTTCTCCCCGCGCGCCGCGGGCATGGCGCATCACATCGGCACCGAGGCGGTCGGCATCGAGTGGACACGGGTGTCCAACGACCTCATTCACCGCATCTGCACGCTGCTTCCGAATAATTTCGTCGGCGTCGGGCAATTGCCGCAGCATCCGGGCGTGTCGCCAAAGAACTGCATCCCGGAGCTGGAACGCATCGTCAACGAGCTTGGCTTTGTCGGGGTCAATCTTAACCCCGACCCGCCCGGCGGCTATTGGACCGATCCGCCGCTAACCAACAAGCATTGGTATCCGATTTACGAAAAGCTGTGCGAGCTGGACGTGCCGGCCATGATCCATGTGTCCGGCTCGTGCAACCCGAACTTCCATCACACCGGTGCGCATTACATCAATGCCGACACTACCGCCTTCATGCAGCTCATCCAGGGCAATCTGTTCAAGGATTTCCCCACGCTGAAATTCGTTATCCCGCACGGCGGCGGCGCGGTGCCCTATCACTGGGGACGCTATCGCGGCCTGGCGCAGGAATTGAAGAAGCCGCTGTTGACCGAACACCTGATGAAAAACGTCTTTTTCGACACCTGCGTCTATCACCTGCCGGGCATTGAGCTGCTCACCAAGGTCATCCCCGTTGACAACATCCTGTTCGCCTCGGAAATGCTGGGCGCGGTAAAGGGCATCGATCCGGAAACGGGGAACTATTTCGACGACACCAAACGCTACATCGACCAGGTGAAGAACCTGAGCGAGGAGGCCCGCTATAAAATCTTCGAAGGCAATGCCCGCCGCGTCTATCCTCGCTTGGACAAGTTGCTGACGAAGCGCGGTAAGCCTGGAAAGAAAGTTTGACCGCCCCATCGCAAGGAGAGTGAATTGTCCACGCTTCCCCGCCTCAACGGCATCATTCGCGCCCTCGAATCCGGCCAGTGCGCCTTTTCGCTGTTTGCGCCCTGCGCGATCGAAACCGCCGTCGAGCTGCAAGCCTCGAAATACGACGGCATCATCTTCGAAGGCGAGCACCGGCCCTGGGACCCCAGTGCGCTGCGCGACAGCCTGCAATATCTGTTGAACCGGGGGCAGATCGCCAAGTCGGGCTCGGTGGCGCCGGCGGTGACGCCGACCGCGCGCATCCCCGCCAACGGGGTGGAGAAAAACCAGTTCCTCGCCAAGCAGGCGCTCGACATCGGCTGTTACGGCATCGTCTGGCCGCATATCAGCACGGTGGGGGAGGCCTATAACGCGGTGGCGGCGTGCCGCTATCCGCGCCTGAAGAACAAGCCGCTGTATGAGCCGCAGGGCATCCGCGGCGACGGGCCGATGCTGGCGGCGCGCTACTGGGGCGTCACCCAGGAAGAATATTATGGCCGCGCCGACGTGTGGCCGCTCGATCCCAAGGGCGAGATTCTGGTCGTCATCCAGATCGAGGATACCTTGGGCATCCAGAACCTGCCGGACATCCTGAAAAATGTCCCCGGCATCGGCGTGGTGCTGATCGGGGAGGGCGATTTGAGCCAGGAACTCGGCATCGCGCGCCAGACCGAGCACAAGCTCATGATGGAGGCCAAGGCGCAGGTCCTCTCGATCTGCAAGCAGCACAAGGTCATCGCCGGCCATCCGCATTTGGAGGCTTCCAACGCCGAGCAGATCATCGCCGAGGGCTGGCGCTACTTCATGTGCGGGGCGCCGCGCAGCTTTGCCACCCTGGAAAAGGCCCGCACGCTGGCCGGGCGTTCATAGTCTGGAAAGCCTTATTTAACCGCCCTGGCAGGCGGCTTGCGCGCTTTGGTGCAGGCCGCTTGCCCAAGCCCGCCCGGTTGCCTAGTGTTGCCGCTGGAACCCCGTTCTAAGGAGAGGAATGCCGGCCTCCGGCATCACGGAAGGATTTGATGCTCAAGAAAGAACAGAACGAATATGTCTCGCAGACCGGCGCAGGCACGCCCATGGGTGAGCTGTTCCGCGCTTATTGGCTGCCGGTGCTGCTGGCCGACGAACTGCCGGAGAATGAATGCCCGCCGGTGCGGGTGAAAATCCTGTCCGAGCGCCTGCTGGCCTTCCGCGACACCGACGGAAAGTGCGGGCTGATCGACGAGTTCTGCGCCCACCGCGGCGTCTCGCTCTGGTTCGGCCGCAATGAGGAGAACGGGCTGCGCTGCCCCTATCACGGCTGGAAATATGACGTGAACGGCCAGTGCATCGACGTGCCGTCCGAGGCGCCGGAAAGCGGCTATTGCCAGAAGGTCAAGCTGAAATCCTATCCGCTGGTGCAGCGCGGGCCGGTGCTGTGGGCCTACATGGGCCCGCCGGAGAAGCAGCCGCCGCTGCCGGAGTGGGAATTCGCCATGGTGGCGCCGGAGCAATGCTTCGTCTCCAAGCGCTGGCAGGAATGCAACTGGCTGCAAGCCATGGAAGGCGGCATCGATTCCAGCCACGTCTCCTTCCTGCACCGCGGCGACCTCGGCACCGACCCGTTGTTCAAGGGCGCCAAGGGCAACGAATACAATCTCAAGGACACGCGCCCGCATTTCGAAGTGGTGGAAAGCACGGGCGGGCTTTACATCGGCGCGCGGCGCAACGCCGACAACGGAAATTACTACTGGCGGATCACGCCCTGGGTCATGCCGTGCTTCACCATGATCCCGCCGCGCGGCGACCACCCGGTGCACGGGCATTTTTGGATTCCGATCGACGACGAGAATTGCTGGGCCTGGAGCTACGACTTCCACCCCACCCGCGCGCTGAGCCAGCGCGAGATCAACGACATGAAAGACGGCGCGGGCATTCATTGCAAATACACGCCCGGCACGTTCCGGCCGCTCGCCAACAAGGACAACGACTACCTGATGGACCGCG
>Ga0080064_1000850_pt1 | contig 72557 bp, 58 predicted proteins | sample Subgrocontami54m_FD_69260 | JGI IMG/M metagenome (GOLD analysis project Ga0080064, IMG submission 69260) | Subsurface groundwater microbial communities from S. Glens Falls, New York, USA - GMW46 contaminated, 5.4 m (SPADES assembly) (version 2) ...
GCTGGCGTGCTTGCTCTTCGGTGATCGTGACAGTAGGTGCGATTCGCATGTCTGTAACCTCCTTATGTTACAGACATCGCAAACACATTTAAGTTCTATCATTTGAGACGCACCACACTAGGATCGCCTCGCTTTGGGCGGTTGAATTACGCGCAATCCGTCCGTGTGAATCGCGGGAAACGCCCGGCACTGCCTTGCTGCTTGAACCGTGGCTAAAGCCTCCACAGTAAACCGGCGTCGTCGATCTGTATTATTATTGCATATGCGGATCGACAACCTCAGAGCACCGGCAATGAATCAAGCAGTTATTGCGCATCGGGATATTCTGAGAATTTCAATAGTCCTGACAGGCCGGTCTGGTGAATAACTGTTAGGGAAATAAGGAGGAGTTCTTTACGCCTTCTGTTCTCTTCACAATATGATTATTTCTCAGGAGATAGCCAATGCCACAGGACGCCAAGGAAGCGTTCGAGAAGACGTCTCTCGGCGCGCAGAACACTGCCTATGAGATCATTGCCAAGCTGGATCCCGAATACTTCGAGAAGCTCAAAGGCCTTTATGTCGACGGCACCTTCGGCCGTGATGGCACACTGCCACGCAAGACCAAGGAGTTGATCATGGTCGGAATCACGTGTGCTCTCCGACTGCAGCGTGGCGTTCGGATTCACTCCGAACGGGCGCTTACGCTCGGTGCAAGTCCGCGGGAAGTGCTGGAGGCGATGGAGGTCGCGGCGATTCCGGGAGGAATGCCCGGTTTGTGGTTGGGTGTGGAGACGCTGCAGGAAATTCTCGAAGCGAAAGGAAAAGAATTCAAATGAGCTATGGCCAAACGGCATCGAGTCTCGTTCTTGAGCGGGCCTAACAGGGTAAGAATCGGATCCTAGCCGGTCATTGGTGAGAAGTCATTCCAATCCGATAGACAACAAAAAACCGAGCCATACTTCGTCCCATGAGCGCAGGCACGCGCCTTCCCGGCACCCCCGACCCGATGCACTTCTGGCCAGGCCTGGGCGGGGTGCGGATCGCGGGGGATTCCTGGGGCGACCCGAACGGGCCGCTCGTGCTTCTCCAACACGGCGGCGGGCAGACCCGCCACGCGTGGAAGGGAGCGGGCGAGAAATTGGGTGCCGCCGGCTATCACGCCGTCGCCTTCGATGCCCGCGGCCACGGCGATTCGGACTGGGCGCCCGACGGTCTGTACGGCCAAGACGTGATGGTGGAGGATCTCAAGTGCGTGGTCACCGCTCTGGGCAACCGCCGACCGGTGCTGGTTGGCGCCTCCATGGGAGGGGGCACGAGCCTGGTTGCCGTGGGCGAGGATCACGTCGATGCCACCGCGCTGGTCATCGTCGATATCGCCCCGCGCGTCGAGTCGGAGGGCGTCGACAGGATCCAGGCGTTCATGAGCCAGAAGCCCGAAGGGTTCGCCTCCCTCCAGGAGGTGGCCGATGCCATCGCCAGTTACCAGCCCCACCGCCGCCGTCCGCATACCCTCGACGGCCTGGGGAAGAACGTACGCCTAAACGCAGACGGCAAATACCGCTGGCACTGGGACCCGCGCTTCCGCGCCGCGCGGCGCGATCTGGAGAAACGCCGCAAACGCCTCGAAGCCTGTTCGCGTAGGCTGACCTTGCCCACCCTGCTGGTGCGGGGCGGGCTGTCGGACGTGCTCAGCGAAGAGGGCGCACAGGAGTTTCTGAAGCTGTGTCCGCACGGCGAATACGTCAACGTGACCGGCGCAGCGCACATGGTGGCGGGAGACCGCAACGACATCTTCGGCAATGCCGTTATCGCGTTCCTGGCGCGCGTGGTGCCCGCAAGCCGCGATCCGGTCCAGCTGGCCCATGCGACGCATCCCCACCACGAGGGGCCACCGGGGGACGTCAACGACGTGCCCTGACCGCGTTGGTGCGGAGGCCTGAATGCCCAGCCGGTTGATCGTCCATCTGGATATGTAAGCCTTCTACGCCTTCGTGGAGCTGCTGCGCTATTTAGTCGATTTGCATGCCTGCCGCCTTGACGACCTTCGCCCACTTCGCCAGATCGTTCTTGATCAAACTTGCCAGCTCCTCTGGTGTACTGGTTATTGCCTCATACCCTTGCCGAAGGAGCAGCTCTTTGACTTCGGCCAATTGCATGGTGTGTACGATTTCATGATTGAGCTTATTAATCACGGCGTTCGGCGTGCCGGCGGTCGCGAGTACCGCATACCAATTTGACGCTTCGACGGCGGGGTATCCCGATTCGGCTAGCGTCGATATCTCCTTGAGCTCCGGCAATCGCTGGCGGGTCGCAGAACCCAAGGCTCTGAGCTTGCCCGAACGCACTAGCTGGATCACGGCACCCGGTGCGCTGAACATGATCTGCACCTGACCGCCCAGCAGGTCCCTGACTGCGGCGCCGGTGCCCTTGTAGGGGACGTGTGTGATATCGGCGCCGGTGGTGATCTTGAACAGCTCACCGGTCATATTACCTATGGTGCCGGTGCCGGCGGATGCGTAGTTCAGCGTGTTCGGCTTGGCCTTGGCCAAGGCGACTAACTCCTTGATGGAAGTCGCGGGGACTGACGGGTGCGCGACCACGATTTCCGGCGCGCTTGCGATCAGTGCGATCGGAGCGAAATCCTTGACGGGATCGTACGGCGGCTTGCGGTGAAAATTGGGCGCGATGGCATGAGTGCTGCTCGTCACCAAAATCAGTGTATAACCGTCTGGAGCCGACTGCGCCACGAGGACCGAACCGACTGCGCCGGTCCCGCCGGGACGATTGTCAACGACGACGGGTTGTCCCCATGCTTCGTTGAGCTTTTGCGCTACAGTGCGCGCCAGCAAGTCGGTACCGCCGCCCGGCGCGAACGGTACCACGAGGCGAATCGGTCGCGTCGGATAGTCCTGTGCGGTAACGGCGCCGCTTGTGCCAAGACCGGCCAGCAACATCATCAGTAATTTCAAACCTCTCCTCATGGCGTCCGCCTATTTGCCCTTGAAGCGGGCAGCGCGTTTTTCGAGAAAGGCCGAAATGCCTTCCTGTTTGTCCTCCGTTCCGTAGATCGTCGTCACAATGAAGGTCTCGAGTTCGATAGCCGAGGCGAGGTCCATCTGCATACCGCGGTGCACCGCGCGCTTGACGAGCGCAAGGCTCAAGGGCGCGCGTTGTGCGTAGATATTGACCAGCGCCTTGGCACCATCCAGTGCGCCACCTTTCGGCATGAGCCGGTTGATGAGCCCGATACGATAGGCTTGCGTGGCATCGATCGGATCCGCCGCAAACAGGATGTCGAGCGCATGAGCGATGCCAACAATGCGCGGCAAACGTTGAGTGCCGCCTGCGCCGGCGACCGTGCCGATACGCGCGCTGGTGATTGCAAATGAAGAGCCTTCGGCAGCGACCCTCAGGTCGCAAGCCAGCGCAAGCTCCAGCCCGCCGGTGATGCAAAAGCCTTCGATCGCCGCGACGACCGGCTTGCCGAGCTCTTCGATGACGTTGTTGAGCCGATGCCAGCGCTTGAAGTAGTCCGTGCCCTGCGCGGCAGTCTTCACCTGCAGAGCTTCGTTGAGATCGGCTCCAGCGGCAAAGAACGCGGGCCCGCCTGTAATGACGACCCCCCGCACGGATGGCTCGGCCTCGGCCGCTTTCAGTGCCGCCGTCAATTCATCCATCATCAGCACGCTGATGGCGTTGCGCTTATCCGGACGGTTCAACGTGATTACGCAGGAAGGGCCATCCTGCCCGGCGATGATCGTTTCGTAACTCATAGTCTTTTTTCCAGGTTGTATTTACTCATCGGATCGAAAGCCGCTATTGCCTCACCGCTCTGGTGGCAACGCAGCACGCTACTGCCGGCGGTCAGGCCACGCCGGCCTCGCTGCGCAGTCAAATTCGAGGCTGCCCCCCATCGCCCCCGGCGAGCAGGCGGACCGTCAAAATCCGGGAAACGAGACTCGGCGGGTATCACGAATAACATTGCAACGGGACCTTGTACAGATTAAACCAATTTGTGGGAGCTGGGTGTTAGTTCCATTAATCGGAACCAGTGCCATAACTTGACACGCGCATAGGCGAGTGGGTTAATGTTGGGCGATCACGGTTGCACATGTAGCGCCAATACTGTTCAGTTTTCAAGGGATTACGACGTTGCAATATCAGGATATTCTCTATGGCGCGGGCGCTGGTCCCAGGATGCCACCAATACACGGCACCGCAGGCTACGGCGATCGTCAGGAAGCGAACACTGGTCGGACATCACGAGGAGCTGTTACATGGCGCCGAATGAACAGGTAGTTACGATTGCGGCGGTTGGCGACGTTGGCACCGGACACGAGCCGCCGGAAAGCTCCTTCACTCACGTCCTTGAAACGCTACGAAGCGCGGACGTTTGTTTCGCCCAAGTCGAACGATTGTATTCGGAACGCGGCAGCTACCAGGGGCAGGGCGGTGGCCTGCACGTCAGGCAGAAGCCGCGTATGGCAGATGCATTCAAAAGTGTGCCATTCAGCGTGCTCTCCATTGGATCCAACCACACGGGGGATTGGGGCCCCGAGGCCGTGGAAGACACAGCGGAAACCTTTCGCCGACTGGGCATCCCTACCGTGGGCGCCGGACGCGACATCCGGGAGGCTCGCCGCGCGGCGATCGTGACCACTAAAGGTTTGCGGATTGCATTTCTCGGTTATGTTTCAGTCATGCTGCCGCAGTACTGGGCAACGGATAGCCGGGCAGGAAGTGCCCCCATGCGGGCCCACACCTTCTACGTGCCTTACGAATACCAACCGGGGGCACCCGCCCGGACCGTGAGTGTCCCCGACGACGAGGATCTGGCGCGCCTTGTGCAGGACGTGCATGAGGCGAAGCAGCACGCCGATTTCGTATTCGTTTCTCTCCATTGGGGCGTGCACTACGTAGCACGTCCGGCCGAATACCAGCCGCCGGTTGCGCGTGCGGCGATCGACGCCGGTGCGTCAGTGGTGCTCGGGCATCATCCGCACCAGCAGCAGGGCATCGAGCTGTATAAGAATGGCGTCGTTTTCTACAGCCTCGGCAATTTTGCTTTCCACCGCTGCGGCGGAGCTCCGGCCGCCTGCATGCCCGAGGGGCGGTATTTGCACAAGGAGGTCTATTCGGTCGAGCCCGAACCGGGGCTGGTGTTCGACTACAGGCGGCATTACAACGAAGGCGGGATCGGATTCATTGACGTGGACCGAAACGGTATTCGTCGCGTTGCCTATCTGCCCACGAAGCTAAACGCCACCGGGCAGCCTGAAGTAATACGGGCTGACGATCCACAGTTCGAGAAGTCGCTGGCCTATTTGAACTGGACCGGCAAGTTTGTCGAAGGCGGAGTGACCAACATGAAGGCGGCGGAAGACTGCTATGAGATCTACCGGCGAGATAGCTGAAAGTCAACGCGCAGCGCAAGAGGAGACCCCATGAACGATCTTTCAGCGACCGCCGTGCAATCCCGCTCCGTTCAAACTCGCTCCGGCCGTATGGTCGAATTCCTGCTTTCGCTCAAACTCGAAGACCTGCCCGCGGACTTGATTCGCGAGGCGCGCACCCGCCTTTTGGACGGTCTGGGATGCGGCCTTTATGGGGCTGTCATGCCTTGGGGCAAGATCATCGCGGAGGTGGTATACGAGGAGCAGTCGCGGGGGGTCGCGACGATATATGGAAATCAGGAGCCCGTCGCGGCCGCACGGGCGGCGTTGGTCAACGGCACGGTGACGCACGGCATTGAACTCGACGATATATCGCCAGGGGCGCATGTGCATCCGGGGGCGGTGGTCATCCCCGCGGCGCTCGCAACAGCTGAACGGCACGACGCGTCCGGGGCAAGGCTGCTGCTGGGCTTAATCGCTGGCTATGAAGCGATGACGCGGGTCGGCCGCGGCATAGGCGAGGCCGGATGGGGTTTCCACATAACCGGTGTTGCAGGGCCGATCGGCGCCGCTGTCGCAAGCGGTGTGGTGCAGGAGCTTTCTTTCGATGAAGTCATGCGCGCGATCGGCATCGCATGCTCCAGCGCCAGCGGCATCAAGAGCTTTACGCAAGGCAGCGGCGGCATGATTAAGCGCATGCATGCGGGGCGCGCGGCCGAATCCGGTGTTCTCGCATGTGCGCTCGCGCACCGCGGCTTTACTGCGCCGCTGGCCGCTCTGGACGGCCGTTTCGGCCTGTTGGAGGTATTCGGCGGTGACAAATCGCGGCCGGAGGCGCTTGACCAGGGGCTTGGTGAGAATTACGCCGTGAGTCGTGTCTGGACTAAGGTCTATCCGTGCTGCGGCGTGCTGCACACTACCGCGCAGGCTTTACACGCGCTACGCGTCGAGAACCGGATAGACCCGGCTTCGATCAAGAGCGTGCGAGTGGGCACGAACAAGCGCGCGATAGCATTGAATGGTGAAGTGGCGCCGAAGGAAACGATGGCGGCGCAGTACAGTATGCCGTTCACTGCGGCGGTCGCGTTGACACGCGACCCGAAGGATCCCCGGTACTATACAGGCGATGCGCTGAACGATCCGGTGGTCCGCGAGCTTGCGCGCCGCGTTGAAATGTACGCCGATACCGAAATGGAGGCGCTTTATCCCCGTTATGGTACTCGCGCGGAGGTTCGTCTGAACGATGGCCGCACGTTCGACACGAAACTCCTGGACGCGCATGGCACGCCGGCGGACCCGTGCAGCGAAGACGAAGCAAAGGAAAAGTTCCGCTGCCTGGCTGTAATCACGAACAGTGACCAGTCCATTCACGAAGTGCTTTCGGTCGTCGAGCGCCTCGACAAGCTCCCTTCAGTCCGGCCGCTTTCTGAAGCGCTGCGGTCTGGCGTTCGCGTTCGCGCGTAGAATCGGGGCGACGTCTACTGCACGTGCGCACCCGATTCACGAACGACTTTTGCCCACTTGGCGACGTCAGCACGCAGGTACGTGCCAAACTCCTCCGGCGTGTTGGTCGAGGCCTCGAGACCGAGGTTGCGGAGGCGGCTCTTGACCTCAGGCAGTCCCATGACGTGCACAACCTCGGCGTACAACCTGGAGATCGCCTCCTTCGGCATGCCGGCAGGTCCGATGAGGCCTGACCATGAGTTCACCTCGTAACCGGCGAGGCCCGACTCGGCGATCGTGGGAACCTCCGGCACGCTCGATAGACGCTTAGTGCTGGTTACTCCGATTGCTCTGAGTTTCCCATTGGCGACGTGGGGGAGAACCGCTGGTGGCGCGCTGAACATCATCGCGATTTGCCCGCCGAGCAGGTCGGTCGCCGCCGGTCCGCTGCTCTTGTAAGGAATGTGGACGACCTGTATGCCGGCCATGCTATTGAAGAGTTCTCCTGCGAGGTGAGACGTTGCACCGCCACTGCCATAGCTCAGTTCGTCGGGCTTGGATGTTGCGAGGGCGATCAGTTCACGCGTGTTTCGCGCCGGAACAGAGGGATGAGTAACCAGCAGGAAAGGGGACGACGCGACGAGTGTAATCGCCGTAAAATCCTTGATTGCATCGAAGGAAAGCTTGGAATACAGGCTGGCATTTATCGTATGGCTCGCGGAAGCCATGAAGACGGTGTACCCGTCCGGCACCGCTTTGGCCGCCTGCTCGGCCGCGATATTGCCCGCGGCGCCGGGCCGGTTTTCAACGATGACCTGTTGACCCAAACGCGCGCTCAAGCGCGGTGTAATGAGACGGGCGATCGTGTCGGTGCTGCCGCCCGGCGCGAAACCGACCAGCATGCGGATCGGCTTCGCGGGGTACGGCTGCGACAACGAAATGGGCGAGTAACCGATGCCCATACCTGAAATAGCGACTAGCGCCGCTGCACGCCACACTTGCAGGCGTTTTCCGTCAATCGATATCAGCAGAACCATCAAAATACTTAAATGAACCGTCTTCCGTCTTGACCAGCAACTTCGCGAGCTTCGCCGCGTCATCGAGTTTGTCGAGGCCGAGCACTGTGTCGCGTATCGCTGCGACTTGCTTGGCCGGGAAGACGTGTTTAACGAGTTTATCGAATTTTTCGACGACCTCCGCTTCGGAGGCGAACTTCGTTTCGCTCCCGCGCTGGGCCTCCACCGTCTCTTCCATGCGCGTGCCGTCCTTGAGGAATATCTCGACGCGCACGTAGTAGCGCAAGCCCATCTTTGTTATCTCAGGCTCCGCAATGAACTCCACCTTGCGCGAGTGAGCGATGCGTTGCGGGTCAGCCATTTTGTCTTCGATGCACTGGTCGACGAAGAAGTCACCTTCGAGGAGCAGGGTGGCAACAATATAAGGCATGCAGAACTGCATGTTGGTCATGCCGGACGGCTCATACTTCCAGAAAACATGGTCCTTGGTGACTTGCGAGCCGTGGACGACGATTTTTTCGACGTCATCCGCCGTGAACGGCCGGCGGTCGCGCATGATGCGAATCGCATCCAGCGTCGTATGGTTGCTCGCGGCAGCCGAATAGAACTTGAGGGAGTCGTACATCGTTTCCCAGTGTTCGCCGAGGCCTTTGGTGAGTTCTTCCCATTTGATCCACTCGCGCTCACGTGAAAATGTCGTGCAGAAGCCGCCGTATTCGCTCTCGAATACGTTCTTGATCCCGGTGTAGCCGACGCTTGCGAGCAGGCCGGCGTACAATCCGTTTTGCGCGGAGCGGCCATGATTCATGCGCTTCACCATGGAGCCGTACTGCACGGCCATGATGCCCGAAGCCAGCGTGCCGGCGATGCCCAGCGCATCGATCGTGTTTCCCTCGGACAATCCAAGGGCGGAAGCTGAGGACGCCGCGCCCGCAAAAGCGCCCACTGTCGCGCCCGAGTGCCAGCCTTGTCCCAGGTGATTCGGTCCCATGCACATCCCGACGCGTGGTCCGATTTCGTAGCCCGCAACAGCCGCCGTCATGAAGCGCTTGCCCGACATGCCATCGCGCACTTCGGACAGCGCGACGATCGCAGGCAGAGTGGTCGAACCGACGTGCATCGCGCCCTTGCGGTGAATATCGTCGAGCTCGAAACCCTGAACGAGGGTGCCGTTCAGAAGCGCCGCATGCGGGGCGGAAACGCGCTGGCCCGTGCCCCAGATGCCGCAGTTCATACTGTTGTCGACAGACGTGATTCCCTTGATGGCAATCTGGCTGTGCCCCTTGAGCGAGCCATAGATTCCGCAGCCGAGCGAATCGAGTATGAGTAGCTTGATGCGTTGACGCACTTCGGCCGGAATTTTCTCGTAGGTCAGGCCCGAAACGAACTGCGCAATCTTGCGTGTATAGCGATTATCGGCCTGTTGCGTCTGGTGGCCGTCCTGCCGTTCTCCTGTGGCTGCATTTGCCATGCTCTGGTCCTCCTGGAATATCGAGTAAATTCTTTGGGGTGTGCGTGCAGAAAACGCTTACGACGCGTTAATGGTTGTTGGCAAAGTTCGCCGCGTTGCGTCCGGCGATGCGCCCGAATACCGTGCCGTTGGTGAGGCCGCTGCTGCCGGGATAGTTGAAGTAAAACACGCCGGCCGCCATTTCGCCCGCCACGTAGAGGCCGGGAAGCGGACGGTCGGCCATGTCAACAACTTGTGCTTCGGTGTTGATTTTGATGCCGCCGAACGTAAATGTAATGCCGCAGGTGACGCCATACGCTTCGAACGGTCCGTCTTCGATGGTGTTCGCCCAGTTCGATTTCGGAATCGCGAGACCCTCCGTTCCACGGCCGTCGAGCACGTTCGGGTTGAAGGGAACCCCCTTCTTGACCGCGGCGTTGTATTCGCGAATGGTTCGCAGAAACTGGTTCGAGTCGACGCCTTCCATTCGCGCAACGAGCGCTTCCAGCGTATCGGCGCGCACTTTTGTCACCCGTTTGATGTGGTATTCGTCGCGCTGCAGGTGGAACACCTTCGAATCGAAGATTTGCCATGCCACTTGGCCGGGCTGCTCGAGGATGACCCGTCCGTACTTGGCATAGGTGTAATTGCGGAAGTCCGCCCCTTCGTCGACGAAGCGCCGGCCTTCGTTGTTGACCATCACGCTGAACTGATAGCTGTGCTTCTGAAAGCGATCGCCGATGGTCCGATCACCGAAATCCGGCGCGTTCATATCCCATTCCGTGGCATGGCAGCCTGACCAGTTGCCGTAAGGCTGGGCGCCCACTTCGAGCGCCATGCGGATGCCGCCGCCGGTGTTGTAGCGAGTGCCCCGCACCTTGGCCAGATCCCAGCCGGGGCCGAGATAACGCGTGCGCCACTCGGCGTTGGCCTGAAACCCCCCGCAAGCCAATATGATCGCACCGGCCTGCAAATTCGTCGTTTTGCCGGCGATATCCGCTTGAACGCCGCGCACGATGCGATCCGTCTGCAACAGCCGGCGCGCTTCGGCTTCGTAGTAAATATCGATCCCGGCGCGCTTTGCGGCGGCATATAGAGAATCGACAAGACCGATGCCGCCGCCGACCGCGCCCACCGTCACGCCGCCCCAGAACTTGCGTTTGCCGTTAACCTTGAATGATTGCGCGCCGTAAACCGGTATAAAGCGCACCCCCTGGCGGCGCAGCCAGTGAAGCGCTTGATTGCTGCCCGTAACCAGAATTTCGCACAAGTCCGGGTTGGTGCGATAGCGCGTGACGCGCGCCATGTCGTCGAAAAACTGCTCTGTGCTGTAGCTGGAGAAATCGGTTTCGGCGATTTCCGCTTCACTCAGGTCGGGAACGAGCCGTTTCACGTCCTCCAGGCCCGAATACACCGCTCGCATCGTGCCGGCCGTAAACGCGCTGTTGCCCCCACGCTCTTCCTCGGGCGCCCACTCGAGCACGGCGACCCGTGCGCCATGCTCGGTCGCGGAGAGTGCGGCAGATAGTGCGGCATTGCCGCCACCTACGACGACTACGTCATATTCCTGGGTGCTCATCGCTGAAAGCGGCTGCCCCGGCTAGGGTGGAGGCGCTGAGAAACCAGCGTCTTTTCTGATAGATGGAAGTCTACGCAAGAAGACGCGTTCTCGTCAATTATTGGACCTGGTTCCATTCAGTAGAACCGCATCGATAACCGCGAGGATGGGCGTATGATGACCGGGAACCCTGCAGTCTCTCCATTTTGTTCGCCGAGGGTAAGCCGCCATGAGACAAATCAAGATTCCGGCCGCGTTCATTCGCGGTGGGACGAGTAACGCGATCGTGTTTGATGCGAAGAACCTGCCGCGCGATCGCGCGTTGTGGGACGAAATGTTCCTGGCGGCGATCGGAAGCCCCGATCCCTACGGTCGCCAGCTTGACGGTATGGGCGGCGGGATTTCGTCGCTGTCCAAGGTATGCGTCGTGGGTCGCTCGAGCCGACCCGATGCGGACGTCGACTATACGTTCGCGCAGGTGCTGATCAAGGACGCCAAGGTCGACTACACCACCATGTGCGGCAACATGTCTTCGGCTATCGGTCCATTTGCGGTTGACGAAGGTATCGTGAAGGTCGCCGGCAACGAGGCGCTCGTGCGCATTTACAGCACCAATACCGGCAAGTTCGTCCACGCCCGCTTTCCCGTGGAGGACGGGCTCGCGGTTGTCGAGGGTGATCTTGCGATTCCGGGTGTCGCCGGAACGGGCGCGCCCGTGAAGCTTGAGTTCCGCGCGCCTGGAGGCGCAACAACGGGCAAGCTGCTGCCGGCAGACGAAGTTGTCAGCATGCTCGATGTGCCGGGTGTGGGCCGCGTCCGCTGTTCGATGGTCGATGCCGCAAACGCGTGCGTATTTGTGAAAGCAATCGATGTCGGGCTTAGAGGCACGGAGATGCCGGAAGAGCTCGAGCAGAATGCCGAGGCGATGAAAAAGCTGGGCGCAATCCGCCTGGCCGCGTCGGTTGCGATGGGAATCAGCAAGAACGCCGATGAGGCCGCTAGGAAACCCAGCGTTCCCTTCATTGGCTTCGTATCGAAGCCGCAGGATTCGTCCTCACTAGCGGGCGACGCCATCAAAGCCGGCCAGGTCGATATCACTGGCCGCATGCTATCGAACGGTCAGCCGCATCGCGCATTGCCGTTGACGTGCACGGTATGCATGGCCGTCGCTGCCCGCATCAAGGGCAGCATCGTCCATGATGTCACGCGCGCGACCCACAGTCCGGAAAATGATCTGCGGATCGCTATGCCTTCCGGCGTGCTGACGGTTGCAGCAACAGTGCGTCTGGTTGACGGGCAGTGGCATGCAGAGCAGGGCGCGGTTTACCGGACGCAGCGGCGCATGTTCGAAGGATTCGTCCTTGTCCGCGCGTCCGGGATCCCAAACTTGCGGGCGGTCGGCAGCGAAAAATTGCGGGCGGCGTAAGCGTGAATGGCGGATTTGCGATGCCATGAGCCGGGCGCCGCTCAGACGGGAACCACCGATATCGTGGCGCGAGTCGACAGCGCATTAGCGCGGCTGTGGAACATCGATCAGGAGCGCGATGGGCAAATTGTGCTGGATGTGATCTGCAGGGAGTGATTTTGCTTGCTTCGACCGACGCGAACGTACAATTGCGAGCGTCCCATCGGACGCAACGTACCAGGAATTGCCATGGACGCCACAACTGAAAAGCTTGTCGCCTATGCAATAAACGTGCAGTACGACTCGCTTTCCGCGAGCACCGTCGAGGCCTGCAAGTTGCGGATTCTCGATACGCTGGGCTGCGTCGCGGGCGGCTATGATCACCCGGTTTCGGTGGCGGCGCGCACGCTTGCCGCTCGATACAGTATGGATCAGCCGGCCACCATGCTCGGCAGCCGTGCGCGCGTGGCGCCCGAAATGGCGGCATTCGCCAACGGCGTGATGCTGCGAGTTCTCGACCTGAGTGACATGTACCGGGTGAAAAGCGGAGGGCATCCGAGCGACATCATCGCTGCCGCGCTGGCAGCCGCGGAGTTGGGAGACCGTGACGGAAGATCGCTCATCACCGCGATCGCAGTGGGTTACGAGGTGTACTGCAGCTGTTGCGAAGCGATCGATCTCAACTCCAAGGGATGGGACCAACCGGTCTACGGCATAGTCGCAGCGGTGCTCGCGGCCAGCAAGCTTCTCAACCTGGACCGAAACCAGATGGCACATGCGTTAGCTCTCGCCCTGGTTCCCAACATGGCGCTGTACCAGACGCGGCAGGGCGAGCTGTCCAGTTGGAAGAGCTGCGCAGCGGCGAACGCATCGCGCAATGCATTGTTTGCCGTTTTACTGGCTCAGGCTGGATTCACCGGCCCCGATGCACCGTTCGAAGGCAAGAGCGGGCTCTGGGATGCGGTGGGCCGCTTCGAATGGCCAGTACAAGCCGGTGTGCCGCCATACCGGATCGCGCGGACTCACCTGAAATGTTTTCCGATCTGTTATCACGGTCAGTCGGCGGTATGGACCGCGCTCGAGATGCGGCAGCGCTTTCAGGTCGAAGACGTCGCAACCATCAGTATCTACACTTATCGCACGGCATTTAACCTCATGGCGAACGACCCGTCCCGCTGGGCGCCCGCAACCCATGAAACGGCGGACCACAGCCTGCCTTTTGTCGTATCGGCAGCACTGCTCGATGGCACGGTAAGCGAGTCTTGTTTCAGCCAGAGTCGGCTTCGCGATCCCCGCCTCGCTGCCCTCATGAGCCAAACGTCCGTGTACGAGGACGAATTGCTCAGCATGCAGTGTCCGGAATCCTCACCATGCCGTATCACCGTGCGGTTGAAGGACGGCTCCGAGATAATCAACGATGTGCGTTACCCCAAAGGCCATGACAGCAACCCCATGAGCGCCGCCGAAGTGGAGGATAAGTTCAAGGCGTTGTTCGGCAGCTACGGTAGCCTGCGTCAGGCCGAGCGCATGATCGCGCTGGTGGACGAGCTTGACCGGATGAAAGATATAGGAGAGCTGGTATGGGGTTTCGCGCGGCGGTCACTTCTGACCGGGCGTCAAAATTGACCCCTGGCAAAGACGCGCGCCGCCGATCAACCTTCGGGCTTGATGCCGGCGTTCTTGATGATCTTTTCCCACTTCACGGCTTCATCGCGCATGAACTTGCCGAGGCCGTCGGGCGTGCCGCCGATGTACTCGGTCCCGAGATTGCCGATACGCTCTTTCACGTCGGGCAGATCGAAAATCCGGACGATCTCGGTGTTGAGCTTGCTGACGATGTCCTTCGGCGTGCCGGCCGGCGCAAGGATTGCCCACCATTCATCCGCCTCGAAGCCCGGGAAACCCGATTCCTGCAGCGTTGGCACGTCAGGCAACACCCGCTGGCGCTTGGCGCTGGTCGTGACGAGCGCTCTTATTTTGCGCGCGCGCACATGCGGCGACGCGGTCAGCATGCTCGCCATCATGACCGGTATCTGCCCGCCGAGCAGGTCGTTGACAGCGGGCGCACCGCCCTTGTAGGGGATGTGTTCCATATCGATGCCGGCGGCCTGTTTGAACATTTCCGCGGACAGGTGATTGGAGCTGCCGGTGCCGGCGCTGCCATACACGAGCTGGCCCTTGCGTGCCTTGGCGAAGGCGATGAAATCCCTGACGTTGTGAACCGGCACGGAAGGGTGGACTACGAGTATGTTGGCGGCGCGGGCAAGCAGGACGACGGGCTCGAAATCCTTGATGGCGTCGAACGGCACTTTTTTGAAGAGATGCTTGTGCACGATATGGCTGCTGATCACGTTGACCAGCGTATATCCGTCCGGTGCCGATTTGGCGGCAAGCTCGGTGCCTATCATGCCGGTGGCGCCCGGCCGGTTGTCGACCAGCACGTTCTGCCCCCAGCTTTCCAGCATTTTCTGGCCGATGATGCGGGACAGCGCATCGGTCGTTGCGCCGGGAGGAAATGGCGTGATCAAACGGATGGACCGGCTGGGATAGTTCTGGACCTGCGCGAACGCCGTGGACAAACATAGCACCGCCGCAGCAATGACCGCGCATCGAAATAAGGGGCGCATGGGAGATCTCCTCAATATCATGCTCGTTCCGTTAGCCGGAACCTGGATTGCAGAAAATATCTTGCGATGCTAGCAGCCCGTTGCGTTATATTCAATGACTACTTCAACTGAGGATCGTCGGCAGCACTATGCGTTGCACGGGCAGGAATACATTGGTGACAGGTTCCAATGGCGGTATTGGCTACGCGATCGCCGCCCAGATCGAAAAATCCGCGAGCACTCGCGAAGCATCGATCGAGGCTTTGCTGCAGACGCGCCAACCCTCACGGCGCATGATCACCAGGGAACAAGTTGCCGCCTTCGCCGTGTTCCTGTGCACGGAGGCGGCGTCGAGCATCACCGGCTCCGCGCTTTCCATCGACGGCGGCTGGTCGGCGGCGCCATAGCAACCCAAGGCGGGATGCAAAAGCTAAGCAGCCCGACATCCAAGAAAACTACGTCAGGAGAAACGTGTGGCGACTCAATCGAAGTTGGTGGGCTTTATCGGCGTAGGCGTGATGGGCGGCCCGATGGCGCGGCGGTTGATCGAGCGCGGCCATCAGTTGATCGTGCACGACATCAACGCAGCCGCGGTACAGTCGTTCGTCAAGCTCGGCGCACGCGCTGCGAGAAGTCCGCGTGAAGTCGCGGACCGGGCGCGCACGGTGCTCGTCAGTCTGCCGACGCCGCAAATCGCACGTGAGGTGGCGCTGGGCGACAACGGCGTTATCCGCGGCCGGGCCGTGAAGACATTCATCGATCTTTCCACCAACGGCTCGATCGTTGAAAAGCAAATCGCAAAAGCGCTCGCGGCGCGCGGGATAGAGACCGTCGACGCGCCAGTCTCGGGCGGCGCCGCAGGCGCGGCCAAAGGCACTTTGGCGGTCATGGCCGCCGGTAAGCCGCACGTGATTGCGGGTGTGCATGATCTCTTGGACGTATTCGGCAAGGTGTTCGAAGTCGGCCGGCAACCAGGCCAGGGTCAAACCATGAAGCTTCTCAACAACCTGCTGTCGACTACGGCCTTAGCCATAACCTCGGAGGCATTCGTGGCAGGAGTCAAGGCCGGGCTCGACGCCGACATGATGATAGCGGTGATCAATGCGGGCACCGGCCGTAACAGTGCGACCCAGGATAAATTTCCGAAGTCGGTATTGCCGCGCACGTTCAATTTCGGCTTTCCGATCTCGGGCGCGTGCAAGGATGTGGGGCTCGCCATCGACGAATGCCAGGCGTTGGGTGTCCCCATGTGGGTGGGCAGTGCAGTGCGTCAACTCTGGCAGTACGCATACGCACAGGACGGTGGCAAAAGCGACATGACCACCCTCATCACCTATATCGAGGCCTGGGCGGGCGTGCAGGTTAGAGGCAAGGCCGGCCGCGTGGCCAAGGCACGTCGCGATAGCGGTAAAAGCAGCCTCTAAAACCCAATCACCCGCAGTGGAGGAATGCTTCAATGCTGCTTGAACAGGCCGGGCAGATAGGGCCGCTACGGCTCAAGAACCGGGTGGTCATGGCGGCGACGGGCGCATTGATTTTCCTATTAAGGAATCCCCACGATGGATAAGATCACTGAAAAACTCGCGAGTTATGCGACCACGCTGCGCTACGAGCAGCTCACGCCGAACGCGGTACGCGTCACCGGGAAGCTGCTCCTCGACACGCTCGGCTGCGCGATAGGCGGCTACCGCAGCGAGCCCGCGCAGATTGCGCGGCGCCTTGCCGCGCGCAGCAGCAGCGTGCCGCCGGCACGTGTGCTGGGAACCGGCGAGCTCACTTCGGTCGAAGCAGCCGCATTTGCCAATGGCGTAATGGTCCGCTACCTCGACTTCAACGACACCTTCATGTCGCGCGAGGTTGCGCATCCGAGCGACATGATTCCGGCGATTCTTGCTGTCGCCGATGCGAACCACGCAAGCGGCAGGCAAGTACTGCTCGCGATCGCGACCGCGTATGAAGTGTTCGCGAGCTTTGCGGACGCCGTCTCGTTGTGGGACAAGGGCTGGGACCACGGGCTTTACATCGGCTTCGGCGCCACCGCCGGTGTTGGGCAGATCCTGCGGCTGACGAAGGAGCAGATGGGAAACGCGATCGCATTGGCGAGCGCATCCAACGTTCCCACTCGGCAGACGCGAAGCGGCGCACTCACGATGTGGAAAGGCTGCGCGGCGCCCGCCGCTGCACGCGCGGCGATCTTTGCCGCTCAGCTCGCGAAGGAGGGAATGCCCGGCCCATCGGCGGCATTCGAGGGACGTCATGGCGTGTGGGATCAGGTGACGGGGCCATTCGAGCTGGGCGCGTTCGGTGGCAACGGAGCGCCATTCGCGGTCGAGCGCAGCGGCATCAAATATTTTCCGACGGAGTATCACTCCCAGGTTCCGCTCGGGTTGATCCTCAAGCTGCGCGAAAAAGTCGCGGTCGACGATATCGACGCCGTTCACGTCGAGACTTATCACTTCACTTACAGCGAGATCGGCAGCGAGCCCGAGAAGTGGCGCCCGACGACGCGCGAAACCGCGGACCACAGTCTGCCCTACATGCTTGCAGCGGCGCTGAGCGACGGCGGCATTTCGGTTGAAACGTTCAGCGAGCAGCGCATCCGCGACCCGCAACTGCTGCCGCTCATGGACCGCATCAAGATCAGTGAAAACGACGAATTCACTCGCAAGTCTCCTGCTTCGATGGAGTGCCGCATAGCAATCACGACGAAAAGCGGCGCGCGCTATGTGGAGGAGGGCAGTTATCCCAAGGGCCACGCCAAAAATCCGATGAGCGACGCAGAGGTCGAACAGAAATTCAGGAAATTGTGTCAGGGCATCGTTTCGAGCGGTCGGTGCGAATCGATTTTGAACAGCGTACGGGCGCTCGAGGGAACGCAAGACATCGGGGAATTGCTCGAGCTGGTTCGAATAGAGGACAAGTGAAATCGCCTGAGTGCAGGGCGCGTTTGACATGGCGCGCCCGGGGACTGCATAATTTGCCGCAACGTCCGTTGCGAAGCGCCCGGGCAGCGCGGATCGGACGGTGGAGCACGCGCGGGCAGCCCCGATCAGGCGCACCGAGCACCGATCCGGCATCACTGCTGCGTTGCATTGGCACGGGATGCCGGCGACGGGCGGATTGATTTTCCTGTTTCTAGAAAAGGAGTCACAACATGCGCTGGACCTCGTTGACTGCACTGCTTTTTGGGTTTACCTGCATCATGCCGTGCGCGCTGGCTCAATCGCCGGCGGATTATCCCAATCGCCCGATTCGGCTCGTTATCGGTTATGCGCCGGGCGGCACGTCGGACATCACGTCTCGTATCTTGGGGGCACATCTGACGCAAGCATGGGGACAGCAGGTTGTGATTGATAATCGCCCCGGAGCGAGCGCGCAGATTGCCACTGATCTGGTCGCCAAAGCATCGCCCGATGGGTACACGCTGTTTAACACGCCGAGCGGCACGCACACCGCCAACGTGAGCCTTTACAAAAAACTGCCTTACGACACGATCAAGGACTTTGCTCCCGTCACGCTGTTTGCCTGGGTGAGCAACATGATCGTGACCCATCCCTCGTCACCGATAAATTCGCTGCAAGACTTGATCCGGATGGCCAAGGCCGCACCGGGAAAACTGACTTACGCCTCGGTCGGTGCGGGTTCGGTGTCGCACTTGTCGGCGGAAATACTCAAAAGCACTACCGGAACCGACATCGTGCACGTTCCCTACAAGGGAGGCGGCCCGGCGCTGCTCGCGATCGCGAGCAACGAAACCACGATCATGTTTGCAGCCGTGCCGTCGGGCACTCCGTTTGTGGTCTCCAAGCGCATCAAACCCCTGGCCGTCACCAGTCCGAAGCGCGTCGCATCGCTGCCGGATGTGCCGACTGCCGCCGAAGCCGGCGTCCCGGCCCTGCAAGTCATGGAGTGGTACGGTGTGCTCGCTCCAGCCGGGACACCGAAACCGATCATTAGCAAACTGCACGAAGAAATCGTAAAGATCGTCAGGAAACCCGAGGTTGTGGCCCGCTTCACCGAGCTCGGCGCCGATCCCGTCGGCAGCACGCCGGCGGAATTCGCCAGGCAGATCGAGGCCGACGTCAAGATGTGGGCCAAAGTGATCAAGGAGGCCGGCATTCGCTCCGATTGAGCGTTCGCACACGTGTATGCGTTTCCCAATGGCTAGACTATGGAAGTGCCGACATGGATTTCAAACTGACTGAAGAGCAGCAAATGGCTCTATTTCTTGAGTACCGGATTAAGAAAATCGCCCCCGCGCATTGACGGATGAGAGCGCTCGTATTGCTTCGGGTAGAAAACCTGTCCGCCGAGCTCGACCGCAGCGCGCCACGGCCAGCGCGGATTGAAAAGCATGCCGCGTGCAAGCGCGACCAGATCAGCTTTACCTGAAGCGAGAATTTCCTCGGCCTGGGATGGTTCGGTAATGAGTCCGACCGCCATGGTGGCGATGCCGGACTCCCGCCGAATGCGCTCCGCGAACGGGACCTGATAGCCGGGGTGAACCTGTAGTTTCTGTTCCGCGGTTACGCCGCCGCTGGATGCGGTAACGTAGTCACAGCCGCGTTCGCGCAGCCTGGCGGCGAGCTCCACACTGTCGTCCAGCGTCCAGCCGCCTTCGGCCCAGTCGGTCGCGGACACGCGCATGCCGAGCGGTTTATGTTCGGGCCAAACGGCGCGGACCGCGTCGAATACTTCGAGCGCAAAGCGCATTCGGCCCGCGCGGTTGCCGCCATAATCGTCGGTCCTCTGATTGCCGAAAGGCGACAGAAAGCTGTGGATCAGATAGCCATGCGCGCCGTGGATCTCGAGTATGTCGAAACCGATCGCGTCGGCCCGGCGCGCCGCCGCCGCGAAAGCAGCAATCACCCGCTTGATGCCGGCGTGATCGAGCGCGACCGGCACGGCGCGGCCCGGATGGGCGCTCGCCGACGGTGCCCAAATTGTCCAGCCACCCTGGTCTGCCGGTATTGGCTTTTGCCCCTCCCATGCGACCGTCACCGAACCTTTGCGGCCCGCATGGTAAAGCTGCATGCCGAGCTTGATCTGGCTGTGTTTGCGGCAAAAATCGATCACGCGGCGCAGCGGCTCGATCTGGTCGTCTGACCACATGCCGATGTCGTGCTTACTGATGCGCCCCTCGCGCTCTACGGCGGTCGCCTCGGTAAACAGCACGCCGGCGCCGGACATCGCGAGATGGCCGAGATGCATGAGGTGCCAGTCGGTTGCGCGCCCGCGTTCGTCACCCGAGTACTGCCCCATCGGCGACACGACGATACGGTTCGGCAGCTCGAGTTTTCGTAACGAAAAAGGCGAGAACAGCGTTGTTGTTGCCATTCAAATTCCTTCACTAGTCCTCGGTTCCGAAGCAGTATCAATCTGTGAGCACAAAATAAAATTTCGCAAATCGCAACTCCATGAGCCACCAGTGGGGACGACGCCCGCACCCAGAGTAGCCGGTCCGTATGGGCCAACGGGTTGCTGGATACGCTATCCCGCCTGATGGAACTGATGCTGGACGAGGAAATATTACGATGTTAGGCTATCGGATCAGGTGGGTTTTGTCCAGAATGTGAGTGTATGGAGGCGCTGGCCGCCTCGACCAAGGGAAGGAGCGGGACCGGCACAAGTTCCGCCAGCATTTCCCACGCCCCACTTCTTGTATCTCAATGCGAGAGAAGATCTTGATAACCGCTTGACGCGCTTGCGGGAGCATTGTTTGCCCCGGGTGATAGCAGACGATGGCAAAGGAGATAACGGAGCGTGGATTTCAAGTTGACGCCAGACCAGGAGCTGATGCGCGATTCTATACGCCGGCTCGTCGAACGCGATGTCAATCCGTTGCTGGAACGGCACGACCCCAACCGGCCGCTGCCGAAATCTGCGTTTCTCGCGGTATTCGATAAGCTCGCAGAGCTCGGGCTGACAGCCGCGAGGTTACCGGAGGAGGCCGGCGGACCGGGCATCACGATGCTCGATTACGGGATCATGTTCGAGCAGATCCCGCCTGCGATCGGGTTATCGCTGATAGCCCACGAAGCGACGACGTCGCGATTGAATGCGGACTGCAACGACGAGCAGCGCCGGCGCTTCCTGCCGGATTTGATCGCCGGGCGAAAAATAGGCTGCACCGGTTCGACGGAACCTGACACCGGCTCGGATCCGCGCGGCATCAAGACGCGGCTCACGCGGCAAGGGGACTCTCTGCTGCTGAATGGCCGCAAGATGTGGATCACCAACGTTTCCGCAGGCGATCTGATCTTGGTGACTTGCCTGGACTGCCGCGAGGGCGCATCCCGGGGCCAGGTCGTAAAAGTGGTCGTTGAACGGTCGCAGTCGCCGTTCGAAGCGCGCGAAATCGATACCATAGGTTTGCGCCAGGGGATGCTGGGTGAAGTCGTGTTCGACAACTGTAAAGTGCCTCTGGCAAACCTCATCGAATCGCCCGCGGGCGGGACTGAGGTGCTCAAGGTAAGTTGGGCAGTCAACCGTCCGCTGTTCGGCCTGCTGGCAGTGCACCTTGCGCAACGGGCATGCGATATCGCCATCGATTACGCCAAAGTTCGCAAACAGTTTGGCAAGCCAATCGCTGCGCATCAGCTGGTGCAGAATAATCTCTCCGATATTGTTACCGCAATCACTGCGAGCCGCCTTCTGTGTTTTCACGCGCTGTCCTTGGTCGATCAAGGCCGGCCTGCTGATGGCGCGGCTGCGATGGCGAAACGCTACGCTCAAAATGCATGCCACGAGGCCGTGTGGCAGTCGATGAATGTTTTGGGTGCGATGGGCCTGTCGACCGAGGCCAAAGTCGAAGCGCTGTATCGCGATATCCGCATGATCCCCATACCCGACGGCACCAACGAGATATTGGCGCTCATCCATGGCCGCGAGCTGACCGGCCTCGAGGCGTTTCGCGGCAGCATAGGCGCCGCTGTCTGACGATCGATGGAAGAGACCGCAGGCGCCTTGGCAGGATTGGTCGTCGTCGAACGGGCGGGCCGGATTGCCACTGCCGCCTGCGCGAGCTTGCTGGCGTCGCTTGGCGCGCGCGTCATCCGCGCCGAGCTCCCGAGCGAGGAGCCGCGGCTCGCGCACGCGCCATACGCAGAACGCAGGCTGCGCACGGGCGGCAAAGAACGCGTTCAGCTCGCGCCCGATGGGCGCAGGCTGGACGCGGCGTGGCGCCGGCTCTATGAGGCGGCGGATGTGCTCCTTTGCGATCCGCCACTTCCGGACGATGCCGACTTCGCGATTCTGCAATCGTTCCTCGAGGCCGGGAGCGACGCCAAAGTCGTTTGCGCGATCTCGCCAGCCGGCCTCAATGGCGAAGACCTGCCGCTGACGGCGGGCGATGCTCTCGTGCAGGCGGTCGGAGGTTTAATGGCCGTGACCGGCGCAGAAGGCGGCCGTCCCGAGTTCAGCCGAGCCCCCATAGCAGAATTGACCACCGCGGTAATCGCCGTTACTTCGATAATCGCGGCACTGCGAGTGCGGCGGCGTGACGGCAGGGGGCAGTTGATCGATCTGAGCCTGATCGAGGTCATGGCTGATCAGTTACGCACGCACCTGGCGCAAGTGGTCGGCGGGGCGACGCGGGGATTTCGCCTGGGCTGCCGGCATCCGATCGCGGCGCCCTGGAACGCTTACCACGCTCGCGATGGCTGGATGCTGATTTGCTCAACGAGCGATGTTCATTGGCAGGCCTTGCTGGGCGTCATCGGACGCACCGACGTCAAGAACGATCCGAAGTTTGCGACCGTCGCGTTGCGGCGCAAGCACGTCGCCGAAGTCGACGTGATCGTGCAGGACTGGGTCGGCCAGCACGACATCGCGGTCGCGGTCGCCGCGATCGAGACGATCGAACTCCCGGCCGGTCCGGCGCAAAGCATCGAACAGGTGGTCGCGGACAAAGTGCTGCTCGATGCCGGTACGGTGCATAAGATCACCGATGCCGCGCAGCGGACCGTTTACGTGGCAGGTAATGCGCTGCGCCTGAGCCGCACACCGGCCCGGCTCTCGCCCGAGCGCTGCGACGTGCTGAACGGAAGTCCACCCGGACTCCCGCAAAATCCGGCGCGACTGTCACGAATATCGAAGCCACACGCGCCGCTCGATGGCGTGCGCGTCGTGGAAATCAGCCGTTATGCGGCAGGGCCGCTGGCGGGCATGGTGCTCGCGAGCCTGGGGGCCGAAGTCATCAAGATCGAATCTCCGGGCGGGGAGGATTGCCGGGGCTGGATGCCGCGCTTCGGCGCGGTGAGCGGCTATTTCGCCAACTACAACGCAGGCAAGCGCTCGCTCGTGCTGGACTTGCGTGGGGCGGCTCCGCGCGAGCAACTGGCGGCGCTGATTGCGGATGCGGACGTCGTGGTGCAAAACCTGCGCCCGGGAGTTCTCGAGCGCATGGGGTTCGGCCCCGACACCGTAACGGCGTCGCACCCGCGCGTCGTTTATGCGTCGATATCCGGCTTCGGTCTGCGCGGTCCCAAGCTCGCCGCGCTCGATACGGTCATGCAGGGACGCCTCGGCCTCACGGCGCTGATCGGCGACGGGCGCGTCCCGCTGCGCGTCGGTTACTCGATTGCGGACCAGCTTGCAGGACACTACGCCGCAGCGGGAATTCTTGCGGCGCTGACCGAGCGGGAGCGTTCGGGCCGTGGCCAGATCGTCGACATCGCAATGTCCGATGCTATCGCTTGGCTGACCCAGGTCGCGTGGCATGCGGGACCGCCGGAGTCCGCAGTGTCTCAATGGAAGACGCGCGATGGATGGGTGGTTGCCGCCGCGGAACAAACAGCCGTCGTGCACGTGCTCGAGCGAGTTTCACCGACGACCCTCACGCGGGCGGAATTCGTCGAGAAGATGGCGCGGCGCGGCGTGCTTGCAGCGGCGGTGCTCGAAGTGGATGAAGTGCTCGCGCAGCCCGTGATCAAAAAACGCGGCTCGCTGCATCAGATCGAGACCGGCGATGGCGAGTTCACCTCGATATTCGCGGTGCCGTTGGGACTTACGCTGACGCCGGTGCTGCGAGCGCAGCGCATGGTTCGGCTCGGCGCCGACAGCGCCGAATTTCTCGACCACGCAGCTGCCGGCGCTTAACAAGTAAAAACGGATCCTGACGACATGACTACCAACGAAACAGCTTCCGCGAAGCTACTTCCCCTCGATGGGGTTCGGGTAATCGATTTCAGCCAGCTGCTTCCCGGTCCGTTTGCGACCCAGATGATGGGCGAACTCGGCGCCGACGTGATCAAGGTCGAGCGGCCAGGGATCGGCGATCCGAGCCGGCATAGTCAGCCGCGCTATCGCGAGAACAGCGTTTACTTCAATGGCATGAACGCGAACAAGCGCAGTATCGCGCTCGATCTGACCCAGCCAGCGGGGCGTGCCGTCGTGCGGCGCCTGCTCGAGGACGCCGATGTCGCAATCGAGTCGTACCGGCCCGGAGGCGCGCGCAAACTGGGCATCGATTATCAGACGATCCGGAGTTTCAATCCGCGCATCGTTTATTGCTCCATCTCCGGCTTTGGGCAGAGCGGGCCGTTGTCGCATATCGCGGGTCACGATCTGGTCATTCAGGGGCTGACCGGACTGATGGGATGCGATCTCGAGGACATCAACCCGCCCGCCGTCCCCGGATTTCAGGCCGCTGACTTCGCCGGTTCCCTGTTCGCGGTGATCGGCGTGCAGGCCGGGCTCGCGCAACGCGCGAAGACTGGCGTAGGCTGCGAAATCGACCTCGCGATGTTCGAGGCGCTTTACAACATGTGCCTGATACCGTTGAGCTCCGCGTTCGCGCACATGGCGGGACACAGCGGTGAGCCGCGCATGGAATCCTTCGGCGGCAATCCGCGTTATTCGACGTATCGAACCAGGGATGGCAAACCGGTCGCGGTGACATTGCTGGAGACCAAGGCGTGGCGTGAATTTTGTGCGCAGATTGGCAGACCTGATCTTGTATCGGAGGATGAAACGCCGGCGGACCGTTTGAGCGCGCACGGGGAACGTCACGGTGTTTATCGCGATGCGCTTGCGGAGTATTGCAGGTCCTATACCTGGTCGGAAATCATGCATCACATGGAGCAGACCGGGATCGCGATTTGCCCGGTGTGCACGCCTGATGAAGCGGTGGCGTTGCCGCACGTGGCTGCGCGCAATGTCATCAATCAAATCGATCATCCCATCGAGGGGCGCATTCCGCATCTCGTCAATCCCCTGGCGCGCGCGGGACTTGCGCGGCATTCCCATCGGCCAGCGCCCGGTCTGGGTGAGCACGCAGAGGAGATATTGCTTGCTTTGGGATATTCCAAGGGTCAGGTTTCAGAGTTGCAACAGAAAAAGGTAATCTGAATACCCATGAGGCAAATATGAATTCCGCGAGCATTTCGAACAGCCGCGTCATTGCGGAATATGTTGCGTCAACTCAGCGGCGCAATCTGCCTCCCGCGGTCCTGGACGCGGCGCGGATGTGTCTGGCTGATTGGATCGGGGTTGCCATGGGCGCATGGCAGGAAAGCGCCGGCCAGATTGTGCGCGCGGTCACGGTCGGATGGCACAGCACCGGGCGCGCAACTGTCCTGTTGGGCGGACACGCCTGTGCACCGCTCGCGGCGCTTTGCAACGGCACTCTCGCGCATTGCCTCGATTTCGACGATACCTACGTGAAAGCGGTAACGCATACCAGCGCGCCGGTGTGGGCGGCGACGCTGGCGCTGGGCGAAGAGACGGGTGCAAGCGAGGCTGAAATGCTGGCGGCTTTCGTCACCGGCTTCGAGACTGCGTCGCGGGTCGGGTATGGCATGGGAGAGACAGTGACCGCGCGCGGGTGGCACAGCACCGGGGTGTTTGGGCGCTTGGGCGCGGCAGCCGCCAGCGCCGCATTGCTGAAACTTGACGTGGAACGCACGCTCCACGCGCTCGGTGCTGCGGCAACTCAGACCAGCGGCCTGACCGCGTCATTTGGAACCATGGCCAAACCGTTTCACGCCGGCAAAGCCGCCATGGACGGCGTGCTGTCGGCGCAGCTTGCGGCCGGCGGCTTTCATGCCGCGGTTGATTTGCTCGAGCCGGCGGGAGGGCTGGACTGCGCCCTGGTGCAGGATCGAAGCGTGCATATCAAGCTGGCTGAGTTTTCGGGCTGGGAGATCCTCAACAACAGCTTCAAACCATATGCTGCCTGTCATCTGACGCATCCGGCCGTAGGTGCGGGGCGCGCGCTGCATGCAGCGAAATTCGATCTCGCGAAAGTGCGCGCGATACGCGCCGAGGTGGGCGAGCTCGCCAACCAGATTACCGGGGGGAAAAGCGGTGCGCCGGCATCAGCGCTGGAGGGTAAATTCGATCTCAAGTATTGTGTCGCGCTGGCGCTGCATGGTCATGCGCTTTCGGCGGCAGATTTTCGCGAGCCAATGCGCCCGGACCCCGCGGTATTCGCGACGGCACGCAAAGTGACCGTTGCAGCGAAGCCGGAGATGACTTTCGCTTCCGCACGGCTCGAAATCGAGTTCGAAAACGGGCGCACGATGGCGTCTGATGTGCCGGTGGCCAAGGGACACCCTGGCAACCCGATGACCTGGGACGACATGCGGGATAAGTTTAGCGGCCTGGTCGAGCCCCGGTTGGGCACACAGACCGCAGCGTTATTCGGGCTATTTCACGAGTTCGGCGGGCGGCGCGATGTGCTGCTGGAGATACGATCAATTCTCGGCTCGCTGCGAGCCGTGGGTGGCGAATTCGTAGTCAAGCGGTGACCAGGGTCTGAAACAGCCATACTGCGAATTCGCCACCTACAGGCGCGGCATTGACAGACTTGTTGGGCAGGCACATTGTCAAGCGACATTCAAAAGATTAGCTTCCACGAGGACTGACATGTCACACCAATCTGATGAGCACGCGCAACTGCGTGATGCGGTGCGCGCACTGTGCAATACCTTTACCGGCGAATACTGGCGCAAGATTGACGAGGAACGCGGCTATCCCGAGGAATTCGTCAAGGCGCTGACCGATGCCGGTTGGCTCGCGGCGCTGATTCCTGAAGAATATGGCGGATCCGGGCTTTCGGTTGCCGAAGCCTCGGTGATCATGGAAGAGATCAACCGCTCGGGCGGCAATTCCGGATGTTGCCATGGACAGATGTACAACATGGGTACTGTGCTGCGGCATGGGTCCGAAGCGCAGAAACGCCGCTACCTTCCGAAGATCGCCTCGGGCGAGTTGCGCCTGCAATCGATGGCGGTGACCGAGCCCACTACCGGAACCGATACGACCAAGATCAAGACCCTCGCGGTGAAGAAAGGCGACCGCTACGTCGTGAACGGGCAGAAAGTGTGGACTTCGCGCTTGCAGCATTCGGATCTCATGGTCTTGCTCGCGCGTACCACGCCGCTCGACCAGGTGAAAAAAAAGTCCGAGGGCATGTCGATTTTTCTCGTCGACGTACGAGAATCGATCGGCAAGGGCATGACGGTGCGGCCGATTCGCAACATGGTCAACCACGAAACGAACGAAGTTTTCATCGACAACCTGGAGATTCCCGCGGAGAATCTGATCGGCGAGGAGGGTCTGGGCTTCAAATTCCTCCTCGACGGTCTGAACGTCGAGCGCGTCTTGATTGCGGCCGAGTGCGTCGGCGATGGCTACTGGTTCATCGACAAGGCGAGCAGCTACGCCAGGCAGCGCGTGGTGTTCGACCGGCCGATCGGCCAGAATCAGGGGATCCAGTTTCCGATCGCGCGTGCCTACGTTAACGTCGAAGCGGCGAATCTAATGCGCTTCAAAGCTGCCGCGCTGTTCGACGCCGGCAAGCCGTGCGGTGCGGAGGCCAACATGGCGAAGCTGCTCGCTGCTGATGCATCGTGGGAAGCGGCTAACGTCTGCCTCCAGACGCACGGCGGCTTCGGTTTTGCCGCCGAATACGACATCGAGCGCAAGTTCCGCGAGACCAGGCTGCATTCGGTTGCTCCGGTTTCTCCAAATATGATTCTGTCATTCATCGGTACGCGGGTACTTGGCATGCCGAGGTCCTTTTGAATCGCCATTCTTCCCGCCAGCCACGATTCGTTTCAGCGGCGTGGTCAGGCTTGGCTTTCCGAGGCACCTGGCTTTTTCCGGAAGTTCGGCTTGCGCTTTTCCCTGAATGCCTGCCCGGCTTCCTTCGCTTCATCGGTGCCGTAATACAGCGCAACGGAGTTGAATCCCAGCGTGGCAATGCCTTTAATGTTCTCGCTGTCTGCATTGAATGAGGCTTTTGCAATCGCGATTGCCGTTGGGCTCAATTGCAGTATCTCGGCGCACCACCGGTCGACTTCAGCATCGAGCTGGTCATCGGGCACGACCGCGTTGACCAGGCCCAGTGCGAGCGCTTCGTGGGCTTTGTAGCGGCGGCACAGGAACCACAATTCGCGTGCCTTCTTTTCGCCGATGAGCCGTGACAGATACGCGGTGCCAAAACCCGGGTCGACCGAACCAACGCGGGGTCCAACCTGCCCGAACTGCGCGCTCTCGGCGGCGATGGTGAGATCGCAAATCGTAGCCAGCACATTGCCGCCGCCGATTGCATAGCCTCTCACTTTTGCAATAACCGGCTTGGGCACCTCGCGAATTGCGCTGTGCACCTGATCCACGGGCACGCCGATAATCCCGCGCCCCTTGCGCTCTGATTTCTTGTCCGAAGTGTCGCCGCCTACGCAAAACGCGCGGTCACCAGCGCCGGTCAAAACGATGACTCCGATCTCCTTGTTCCAGCCCGCGCGGCGAATCGCGTCCGCAATCTCCTCGTACATGCCGACCCGGATGGCGTTCAGGGCATCGGGGCGGTTCAATGTGATCGTCGCGACACCGTCCTTCTCGTCGTACAGAACGTCCCGGTATGCTGTGCTGTCCATTGCAGTATCCTTTCTTGATGTCTCGTTTCGTGGTTATCGGGGGTCTACTACTCGGAAGACAGCGTAACCGCTGCCTGCTGAATTCTTGGACACTATGGGATAAACGCGCACAGATAAGGCAAGCGCTCATAGCGTCGCACCAGTGATATACCGAGATCGATTACGCCGAAGCCCATTTGAGTCAGCAGGAACCGCGCTGCAATCGCGCTTTGAGGGCGGTAGCCGTATTGTCCAGGTGAGAGCGCATTGCTTTCTCTGCGGCGCCGGGATCTCTCGAGGCCAGCGCCCGCACGAGTTCTTCGTGTTCGTGCATCAATATCGCTACGCGCCCGGGCTGCAGCGTCTGGCGGTACTGGAACACTACACTCTGTGCGCGCAGACCGAGGAGCAGTCTTGCCGCGGTAGGATGATCGGCGATATCTACGACCGTCGAATGAAACTGCATGTTCGCGGCCACGTAACCAACCATATCTCCGTTTTCAATGAGACCTTCGAGTCCGCGAAGAATCTCGCGAAGATTTTCTATGTCCTGTTGCGTTACCTTAAGCGCCGCATGCCGCGCAAGAAGAGATTCCAGCATGGCACGCGCCTCCAGGATCTCGATCGCCTCCTTTTCGGACACGAGCCGTACGCGAGCCCCGCGATTGGGTTCACGCACCACAAGTCCTTCTTGTTCTAGACGCGCGAGCGCCAACCGTACCGCGCCGCGGTTAGCCTTGAAGCGCTGCACGAGATCCTCTTCAATGAGCCGCTCGTTTGGGAAAAAGCTGCCTCCCGTGATCGCATCGCGTATCGGCCCGGTTGGGTCATCGAAGCCGCGTTTGGTAGGTCGCTTGGCCATTACCCGTACGCCATCGCATTTCTCCCTCTGTTCGCAAATTTTGCGAAATGTGTTGACGCACACACCATTTTTGCCAAGAATAACACTATTGTAACAATAATATTACTAAATGAGCGCCGCTTGAGTCGGAGTTCAAGCGCGCATCTGGGGGGACGGAGGAAAGCTTGGCTGCATGCACCGGATTGCGGGTAATTGAGGTCACTGACGGATTCAACGGCGCGAGTCTCTGCGGACAGCTTTTTGCCGGGCTTGGGGCCGAAGTAATCAAACTCGAGGCGCCTAACGGGGACTCATTGCGAACAGCGTTTCCGTGTGCTGAAGATGGTACAGGGTACATTTTTCACTTGCTCCATGGGGGAAAAACGAGCCGGCTTCTTCCCAGTGGAGCTGAAGACGCACGTGCGACATGCATCGGGATGGTGGAATGGGCCGATGTGGTCTTGCTCGGAGAGAACTTGGCATCGTGTCCCAGCGATCTCTTTGATCCAAATCGGTTTTGTGAGCGGTGGCCCGCAAAGGTCCTGTGCACCGTCAGTATTTTTGGTAAAGACAGCGCGCGCGAGCACTGGGCGGGCAATGAGCTGATTGCCGAAGCGATGGGCGGTCTCATGTCCTGCACCGGTTACCCGGAAAGACCGCCCGTATCTAGCGGCGTGCCGTACGCGATGCACGTGAGCGCGATGTTTGCGTTTGGCGGCATCATGGCGGCTTTGTATGAGCAGCGGCGCTCAGGTCGCGGTCAATGGCTGGACCTTGCTGTGGTCGACTGCCTTATCGCGCTGCTCGGCAACTTCATGCCTTCGTATTTTCTCAGCGGTCGCTCGCCCAAACGGCTTGGGAATCGCCATACCATCGCAGCACCGTGGAATCTCTATTCGACGGCAGACGGCTATGCAGTGATCTGCACCGGTACCGGTGGCAGCAACTGGTGGAAAACCATCACGAAAGTCATTGATCGTCCCGATTTGACCGCCGATTCCCGCTACGATCAGGAGGCGAAGCGCGTGGAACGGGTCGAAGAGGTCGACCGTATCGTGACCGAATGGACGCAGACCCGTTCGAGCGCGCAAGTGGTGGATCTCATGACATCGGGTGGCATTCCGGCGAGTGAAGTGAGCTCGATCGAAACGGTGCTCTCCGATCCGCATTACCGGGACATTCGGGCGATGATCGGCTCCGCCAAAGTGCAGAGCGGTGGGCGCGAGATCACGATTCCCGTTGTCGGTTTCCCGCTAAAAGTCGGAGCGTGGGCTCCATCAGCCACCTCGCAGGCACAACGAAGCTCGGGCGACGGCATACAGGGGCAGCTCGCAAACGATGCCACTGCAGGCATGGGGCAACCGCTGGAAGGCATACGCATTCTCGAATTTGGCTCGCGTACGAGTGTTCCCATGGCCGATCGCCTGCTCGCGGACCTCGGTGCGGACGTGATCAAAATCGAGCCTCGCAAAGGCGAGAGTTTGCGCAATGGCGGCCAGATGATCGGCGGCTCCAGCTATCTTTTCCAGATCAACAACGCAGGCAAGCGTAGCGTCGTCATCGAAGCAACCGATCCAAGAGGACGGGACCTCATCCTGAAGCTTGCGGAGAAAGCGCACGTTTGGCTTGAAAACATGGCGCCCGGTACGTTGGAGGCCATGGGACTCGGCTACGCAGCGCTGCGCGCCGTCAATCCTGACATCATTTACATATCGGTGAGCGGATTCGGATTGAAATCGAATTATGGAAAAAAACGCGCACTTGACACCGTCGTGCAGGCGGCTTGCGGCATGATGCACATGACTGGCTATCCCGATCACTTGCCAGTCAAGCTCGGAATTTCTGCAGTGGATCTCGCGGCGGCCGTCGGTCTCGTGGGTACCGTTCTCGGAGCACTGCGTGAACGCTCCATGACGAAGTCCGGCATGCACATCGACCTCGCCATGGCGGATATCGGAGTCTGGATGACTCAAAGCGTTTGGCCGCAGATCCTTGCAGGCGCGGGCGAATCATCGCGGCTCGGAAATCGCAGCACGGTCGCTTGCCCGCACAATATTTTTCCGACCAAGGACGGTTACATCGCAATCGCTGTCGATACCGACGCCCAGTGGCAACAACTCGTGCGTATCATGGGAAATTCGAGCCTCAGCGACAATCAATTGCTTGCCACTGCCGAGGGTCGATTGCGAAACGTCGAAACGATCGAGGCGGCGATCGGCGCATGGGTGGAGGGCAGGAAGGCAATCGATGTGGCGGCAATTTGTCAGGCAGACGGTGTCCCCGCCGCGCCAGTGCGTACGCTCGCCGATGTTGTCCAGGATCCTGACGTGCGGCGCCGCGCTCTGGTGGTCGAGATGCAGCATCCGATCGCCGGCACGATCAAACTGCTGGGAAACCCATTGCGCCTCTCTCGCACGCCGGCTGTTGTCCGGCGCTGCTCACCCGTATTGGGCGAGCATACAGACGAAATACTGAGGAGCTGTTTGGGGCTCGGCGATGAGGAGATCACTTCCTTATGTGCAGCCGGTGTAGTGATGGTTGAGCGCGACGCACAACGACATGCCGATGCAGTTGTTTCCACCTAGGGCTTTAATCACATGAGCAAGATACTGAACACACCTGTAGGACTGTATTTCGAGGATCTCGAGGTCGGAGATTCCGCGAAAACTATGGCCCGCACGATTACTGAAGCAGACATCATGAATTTCATTGGTGTTTCCGGCATCTTCGAGGAACTGCACTTGAGCGTGGAATATATCCGCGAGCACAGCATCTTCGGCAAGCGCATCGCTCCCGGACCGCTGACGTTTGTCGTTGCAGAAGGGCTCGCTGTACTGCTCGGACTTTTTCATCACACCGGGATGGCGTTTCTCGCTGTAGAGCATCTGGTGTGGAAGGCACCTGTTTTCTGCAACGACACCATACACGTCGAAATGCAGGTGCTCGCAAAAAGAGAAACATCGAAACCGGATCGCGGCATCGTGACCTTCCGCCACGTGGTGCGTAAACAAACGGGCGAGATAGTCATGGAGATGGATAAGGTTCGAATGATCCGCCGCAAGGCGGCAGATACCGACGGGAAACATTAGAGGAGGTAACATTGGCTGACGAAACGCGCCAACTTGCCGAATTCGCGGCAGGTTTCACCTACGAACAAATACCGGCCGATGTGCGTACGCGCGCGGTCGATATTCTCATTGACCAACTCGGGGTTGAAATCGGCTGCTCGCAGCTGCCGTGGGCAAGACAGGTCCGGGACGTATACCGCCAGATCGGCGGCGTGCCGGAAGCAACGGTCGTCCGGTATGGCGACCGGCTCCCAATTGCCTCGGCGGCATTCATCAACAGCACCTTCGGCCACTCGTTCGAGTACGATGACGCAAACCCCCTTATTCACGGTCATCCCGGAGCTGAGCTGGTCCCGTCGCTCATGGCGATAGCGGAACGAGAGCATTGTTCGGGCCGCGAGTTCCTGACGACTTTTGTCGCGTCTTACGAGGTTCGGGGCCGCATCGGATGGGCAGTTTCCCCGGACCTGCTTGACCAAGGCGGCCCCCAATATTCGACGACCTGCGGACCTTTCGGCGTCGCGGCCGGGGCTGCGCGACTGCTTGGACTCGGGGCCGACGGCATCAGGAATGCGCTCGGCATCGCCGGCTGCTACTCGGGAGGCCTGATGCAGTATGACCACGGTGGCGGTTCGGCAAAGCGCATCTTCGCGGCAATCCCGGCAAGGAGCGGAGTAGAGGCGGCTCTTATGACCCAAGCAGGCATGACGGGTCCCGAAGGTATTCTGGAAGGAAAGCGAGGCCTGCTGCGCATTTACCCGACGCAGTTCCGGCCAGAACGGCTCACGGCGGAGTTGGGTACGAAATGGACCATCCTGCACGTGCTGTTCAAGCCATACTCCTGCTGCGCGGTCATTCATCCCGCCATCTACGGCATGGGCAAACTGGTGACCGCTCATGACCTCAAGGCGGGCGACATCGAATCCATCGAGGTTGGCTATCCGCAGGGCTCCTACGATCACTCGGCGATCACCTCTCCCGCGGATTTGCTCGGAATGCAGTTCAGCACATCGTACTCGTTGGCGCTGACTGTTTTGAAGCGCCGGAATACCCCCCTTGAATATACGGAGGCTGCGCTGGCCGACCCGCAAGTCCGGAGCGTAGCATCGAAGGTGAGCTTGGTGCACGAAGCCGAACTCGACAAGTTGTTCGAAGCAGGTCACATGCCCGCGCGCGTCAAGCTGCGAACCAAATCGGGCCGGTTACTCGAGGAAATGGTGCTCGATGCCAAAGGGTCTCCAGGCGCGCCTTTATCGAGCAACGAGGTCGACGACAAGTTCCGTTCCCAGGTGGTTGACGTCCTGGGTGCCGAGGGGTGCGAAAATCTCATGCGTGTCCTTCGCAACATCGAAAGTCTGGACGACATGGCTAAACTGCCCGCAATGCTGGTGGTTCAGGAGCGAAAGGCAAACTAATAGCCATGGATTTTGAACTCTCCGAGGAGCAGCGCCTGTATCAAGACTCGGCCCGCAAGATGGTCGAGAGGCAAATCAGGCCCGAACTGGATTCCCATGATCGGGATCGCCCGTTGCCTAAAGAGGCCATGCTCCGGATTTTCCAGGTATTTGCCCGGGAAGGCTTGACGGCGCCCCGTCTCGCGGTGGCGGACGGCGGATCGGGTATGCGAATGCTGGATTATGGGCTGGTATTCGAGCAGTTGCCGTCGATGGTCGGTCATGCATTGCTGTCCCATGAGGTTTCGATCGCTCGCATTCGGGCAGGAAGCCCGGAGGAAGTATGGCGCCGCCTTCTTCCCGATTTGATCGCGGGTCGCAAGGTGTGCTGCACGGGGTCGACAGAACCTGATACCGGATCAGATCCGCGCGGGGTGAAGACCCGAATGCGTTTCGACGGCGATGATGTTGTGGTCGACGGGCGAAAGATGTGGATTACGAACGGCGACATCAGTGACATCGCGGTTGTGATCTGTTCGGCAGGCACCGATTCCCGCGGGCACAACATTTTGCAACGCGTAATAATCGAGCGCGAGCATGCGCCCTACGAGACGCATAAGATTGATTGTATCGGTCTTCGTCAGGGGCACATGGCGGAGATACTGTTCGATAACTGCCGGGTACCGAAACAAAACGCGTTGAACGAAGGTGGTGATCCGGCTCGATTGCTGGGCGCGACCTGGCACGGCAATCGTGCGCTCCTGGGCCTGATGGCGGTCGGTATGGCACAACGCGCGCTTGACGCGGCAATCCAGTACGCCGGAATCCGGCGTCAATTTGGGCGGATCATCGGCGGCACGCAACTCATCCAGGAACGCTTGGCGGACATTGCGACAGCGGTGGAAACGAGTCGACTGCTCTGTTACAAGGCATTGGCGCAGATCGATCTCGGCATGCGGGTAGATGGCTTATCGGCCATGGCGAAACGCTATGCGACGACAGCCTGTTTACACGCGATATCGCTTGCCATGTCAGTCCACGGCGCCATGGGGTTGAGCGAGGAACTAGGGCTGGAGGAGCTTTTCCGGGATGCTCGCATGTTGCTGGTCCCGGACGGCACGAACGAAATCCTGGCGCTGATCATCGGCCGTGAACTTACGGGTATTGGCGCATTTCGTGGCTAGCGGTTTGTCGTGACGCGCATCCGGCGACAGACGCGGGCATCTTTCGATGTAGGCTGACGAATCGTGGTGCACGCCACGGTAATGAGTTCACACCATTAGGACCCAAGAAGGAGACACAATGAAAAGGAGACACAATATGAAAAAACGTAATGTGTTGCGCTTTGGTTTGGCGATCACTGCCACGTTGGCGCTGGGCCTGCCGCCGCTTGCGGCACAAGCCCAAGGCACGTATCCGGAGCGGCCGATTCGGCTTGTAATTCCGTTCGCGCCAGGGGGCAACACCGACATCGTGGGCCGGCTGTTCGGAAACAAGATTACGCCGCTTCTCGGCCAGTCGGTTGTGATCGACAACAAGGGCGGTGCGGGCGGCACGATCGGCAGCGCCGATGTCGCGCGCGCCAAACCCGACGGTTACACCTTGCTGCTCGGCACGTCGTCGACCCATGCCATCAACCCCTTTGTAATGGAGAACGTGTCCTATGACCCGGTGAAGGATTTTGCGCCGATTGATGTCATTGGCATCACCTCGATGGCGATTGCCGTTCACCCGACCGTGGCCAGGTCTTTGCAGGAACTGATCAAGCGCGTCAAGGCCAGTCCCGGGAAGTACTCCTACGGCTCTTGTGGCACGGGCAGCATCTGCCACGTTGCCGGAGAGCTCTTCAAAAAGCAGACCGGAGGGCTCGATATCGTGCATGTGCCTTACCGAAGCAGCGGTCAGAGCGTTCAGGATCTCGTCGCGGGGCAGATTCCCATCGTATCGGGGACCTTCAGTTCCCTGGTTACGTACCATCGTTCCGGGAAGGTGCGCATACTGGCCGTGTTCAGCGAGAAGCGCTCGAATACCGAGCCCGACATTCCGACGGCTATCGAGCTCGGTGTGCCGGGCATGGTGGCCGCCACCTTCAATGTCCTCTTGGCCCCGGCTGGCACGCCAAAGCCGATCATCGACACGCTTTATCAGGCGACTAGGAAGGTCACGTCGGACGCAGCTTTTCAGAGGGACCTGGACCGCCTGACGGTCGAGCCGGTCACCGATTCCAATCCCGAGAAAGCGGCTCGTTTTATCAAGGGCGAGATTGCGAAGTGGGCGCCGATCATCAAGGCGAGCGGCATGAAGGGGCGGTGATCGAGCCGGACATCCCTTTGAAATGGAAAAGTGCTTCAAGAAGGAGATCGCGATGTGGGCCAAGACGGCACGCGACGATGGTTTAGAGCGTCTCCAGTTGTGGAAGTTGCAAGAAGAGCTTTCACCGCAACGTCAACGCATATCACGGAGGATTCATGGATCTCGATCTTGAAGGCAAAGTGGCCTTGGTAACCGGAAGCGGGCAGGGCATCGGGCGCACTATTGCATTGGCGATCGCCGCAGAAGGTGCGCTCGTTGCCGTCAACGATGTAAACGTGAAGGGCATCGAAGAGACCGTGGACGCGCTTCGCCGATTGGGGAACAAGGCAATCGCCGCGCCTTGTGACATCACGAACCTCGATGCGGTGAAAACAATGGCGGACAAAGTAGAAAGCGAGCTGGGGCGTATCGACATTCTGGTGAACAACGCAGCCCTGCTGATTTCACACGAAATGTTCCTTGACACGAACCCGGAGGACTGCGACAAGGAAATCAGGGTCATCCTTTACGGCACGATGAATTGTGTACGGGCGGTCTTGCCCGGGATGATTCAGCGGAAGTACGGCAAGGTCATTAACATTGCGACCGACGCCGCGCGCGTGGGGCAGGAGCGCCAGTGCAATTATTCCGCCGCGAAAGGTGGTGTGATTTCATTCACCAAATCGATTGCGAAGGAAGTGGGGCGCCACAACATCAATGTCAACGCCATATCGCCCGGCGCAACTAACTCACCGATTCGTATGGAGTTGCTGCGCCAGTTGAAGGAGAAAATCGGTGAAGCGAAGGCGGCCGAGCGCGAAGAGAAGGTGAAGCGCGCTTACGCGTTACGCCGCATAGGCGAGCCGCAGGACGTTGCCAATGCGGTGGTCTTTCTGGCATCGGAAGCGGCAAGCCAGATCACGGGGCAGATACTGAGCGTGAATGGTGGCTACGCGATGCTCGGTTAATGACGCACGATCGTAAGGAAGGCATGGCGGCGCTTCTCGAGAAACGCGCGCCGCAATTCGAGGGCGAGTAAGGTTCGCCCGGAGACAAAGCTGTTCGCAATGCATACGGGCTCGCCAGAATTCCTTGAGGGAACCTCGGCGCGCATCGAGAAGCGGAAACCCTATTTCTCAATTTCGCAGCCATGCTCCCGCGCCTGCGAAGTCCTGAGAGCATCTCGGCAACGGTTCGCTAGATAATTTTTCGCGTCGTGAAGGGGCATGGAACATGTACTCGAAGAGGATTGCGGAGTTTGTCGCTTCTTTGAATTATGAGGATATCCCAAGAGAGGTGATCGAAAAAGCGAAGGATTGCGTGCGGGATCATCTGGGCTGCGTCCTGGGATCTTACCCCTTCGAGGAATCGAAAATGGTGGCCGAATGGGTGAGGGACTTGGGAGACCGGAAAGAAAGCACGATCCTGGGATGGGGTCATAAGACCTCTTGTCGCAACGCTGCCCTTGCCAATGGCTATTTTGCAGAGGTCCTGGAGACACAGGATGGCGTGACCTATGGGAATAACCATCCCGCTTCCGTGATCCTGCCGGCTTCGCTGGCGGCGGCTGAACACCTGAAGAAGGGAGGCAAGGAATTCCTGACGGCTGTAGTCGCCGGCTACGAAGTGATGAATCGAATCGCCGCTTCCCTGCCGCCGGAAAAGAGCGTGGGGTTCATGAAGACAGGCACCACGGGGACTCTCGCGGCGTCCATCGCTGTCGGGAAACTTCTGGGATTGGACAGCTCGCAGCTCGTTCACGCCATGGGGATCGCCGGTTTCATATTGCCCATCTCTTCCCGGGAGAACATGTGGGGCCCAACCATCAAGCCGTTCGTCGGTGGGCAGGCGGCAAAGGCGGGGGTCGAAGCGGCACTCCTGGCTCAAAAAGGATTTACCGGATGCCAGGAGATTTTCATGGGAACACCGCCCCGCTACCTGGGTTTTTGCAATCTCGTCAGTCGAGAGCCCGCACTCGACAAACTGACCGAGGCTCTTGGCGAGAGGTATACGATCCTGGATGTCTATTTCAAGCCGTATGCAGCCTGCCGTCTTTCTCACAGCGCGATCGAGGCGGCCCTGACCCTGGTGGAAGAGAACGACATCCTTCCGGACGCCGTCGACAGGATCGAGGTGAAGACCTTCGCCCGGGCCGCCCGGGAGATAGGGGGAAGGTATCCCGAAGCCAACAGCAGCTTTATTACCTGTCAATTCAGCCTTCCCTACATTCTGGCCGTGGTCGCTTCAGACAGAACCATTGGGCCGAAGCAGTATCGCCGTGAGAAGATCTCCGATCCCAGGATCCAGGCGCTTGCGAAAAAGATTCAAGTGATCCCTGACGATCTTATGACAAGCCTTTACCCTGAGAAGGCCTCGGCAAGGGTCAAGATTTTTCTTCGAGGCGGCAAGGCCTTTGAAAAGCAGATAGACCATCCTAAGTGGGAACCGGAAAGGGGAATTCCCAAAGAGGAACACCAGGCAAAGTTTCATGCCCTGGCCTCGGAAATTTTGCCAAAGGAAAGGATAGAGAAGATCGATCAAATCGTCGACCGTCTGGAGAAGTTGAAAAGAATCTCAACGCTCGTCCGGGAGGCCGTTTTGTAAAGGGGACGATTTCTCTGCGGGCTTCGTGTCTGCGGTGAAAAACGAAAGGCATGGAGATAGGGGTCTGGAAATGCGATTGGAAGACGTAAAACAAGTAGATGTCGTGGTAGTAGGCGCGGGCAACGCGGCAATTTGTTCCGCACTCGCAGCACATGATGCCGGAGCGAAGGTGGTGGTACTGGAAAAGGCACCGGAAGCGGAAAGAGGAGGGAATAGCTTCTTCACGGCGGGCGCAACCCGATTCGTATTCAACAATATCGAGGAACTCCGTGAAGTACTTGACGTGAGCGAAGAGGAGGCGCGCACGGTCGATTTTGGAACTTACACCGATGAGAACTTTTTTGACGATATGGGCCGCGTCACTCAGTATCGGTGTGACCCGGATCTCACCGAGGTTCTGGTGCGCAATAGTCGGCGTACGTTAGCGTGGATGAAGAGCAAAGGCGTGCGTTTTGAAGCAATGTATGGCCGTCAGGCGCACAAGGTGGGAGGGACGTTCAAGTTTTTCGGTGGCATGGTGTGCGCGTTCTGGGGCGGTGGCGCCGGGCTGATGGAAGGCCTGCAGGAGGCTGCAAGAAAGGCCGGCATACCCGTGTTGTATGACACTTCAGCACAATCGCTGCTGTACCGTGGCGGTCGCGTGCGCGGCGTACTGGCTGAATCCGGAGGGGAGCAGGTCGAAATCAAGGCGGGGGCGGTTGTTCTTGCATGCGGCGGATTCGAATCGAATGCCGAAATGCGCGCGCGCTACCTCGGACCGAATTGGGATCTCGCCAAAGTGCGCGGCACGCGCTTCAATACGGGCGGGGGCCTGAAGATGGCGCTCGGCATCGGCGCGATGGCGTGCGGGCACTGGTCGGGGGCGCATGCCGTGGGTTGGGACATGAATGCTCCTCCATTTGGAGACCGGATTGTTGGGGACGGATTCCAAAAGCACAGTTATCCTTTCGGGATCATGGTGAATGCGAATGGCGAACGGTTTGTCGATGAGGGGGCAGATTTCCGCAACTACACCTACGCCAAGTATGGGCAGGACGTCCTAAAACAGCCTGGATTGTTTGCCTGGCAGGTCTACGATGCCAAGGTGGCCCATCTCCTGCGTGACGAGTATCGCATCAAGCAGGTTACTAAGGTCGAAGCGGACTCAATCGAAGAGCTTGTCGACCAATTGGAGGGAGTGGATGCGAAGCGCTTCCTGGAGACGGTGGCCGAGTACAACAAGGCGGTGTGCCGTGACATTCCGTTCAGCACCGTGGTGAAAGATGGCAGGTGCACCCGGGGTTTGGAGATTCCGAAATCCAACTGGGCGGAGACCATCGATAAGCCGCCATTTCAGGCGTATGCGATTACCTGTGGCATTACCTTTACCTTCGGCGGTATAAAGGTTTCGCCCCAGGCGGCGGTGCAGAGCGTGTCGGGCAGGGACATTCGGGGTTTGTATGCCGCGGGCGAAATGGTCGGTGGGCTTTTCTACTTCAACTATCCAAGCGGCACCGGACTGGTGTCGGGCGCAGTGTTCGGGCGCATCGCGGGAACCCAGGCCGCATCGCACGCGAAACTACCACGGTGAGCGAAACCATGAGGGGCTGGAAAACAGACTGACCCGGGCATTTCCAAGCGTTGCTGCGAATGACGAGCTTGTGCGCCGTCGCCAGCGGCTTGGTGGAATGCTCAACTTCTACTACCGCAAGGCGGCGTGAGCGCAACCGATCGAATTTCTGGACAGTACGAGCGCGACGTGGTGGAAGCGTCGGGTGCCACGGCGGAGTAGCGCGCGCCGCGTCAGCCGCCGTAGCGTCGCGAGATATCCCCGGCGGCTTTCACGACCAGCTTGATGAAATCCTCCTCGCGCGATTGCAGGCGCACCGTGGGGCCGGCGACCGTGAGGCAGTAGCGTCCGTCTTCGTTCACGTCCGTGATCGGCGCGGTGACGGCGGACAGGCCGAGCACGCGGTCGCCATGCGACACGGCATAACCTTCCTGCCGGATGCGGGCCAGCTCGGCCAGCATCTCAGACTGTTTGCGCTTCGAGGTGCGCGTCACGTAAGCCAGCACCGGAGCCAGTTCTTTTCTGGGCATGTAGGCCATCAGCATTTTCGCGCTCGAGCCGTCGGACAGCCGGATATGCTCGCCGGGCTTCGTCACGCTGCGCAGCGGCGACGAGGTGTCGATGACGTCGATGCACACGCGGTCCCGCCCGCTCACCGTGTTGAGCGTGATGGTCTCCTTGGTCTGCTCAGCGAGCTTCACCATCACCGGGCGCGCGAGCTCTCGGATGTCGACGGTGCTATTCACGAGGCCCGCGAGCCGCGTGAAGCGGAAGGAAAGGCAGTACTCCTGGCTGTCCAGCCGCACGAGATATCCCGCTTTTTCGAGGCTTTGCACGATGCGGAAAGCGGTTGACTTCGGCAGGTCAATGCGATTCGAGATTTCCTGGAGCGTGAGGCTGTTCCGCGTGCGGGAGAAGCTTTCGAACACGGCAAGTATGCGTTGTACCGAGCGCATCATAGGGCGTGGCTACCTGGGCTTGTGGTCGGACCGCAATGATACACGGCTCGCTTGCGGGTTCCAACTACTGAAACTTATACTGCTAAATGAAACCCGCAGTAATATTGCATCCGCTGGCGATCAATCAGGATAGGAAAAGATAAGTTGCTCGTTCGCACCGAAGCGGTCCCCACGGAAAGCCACGAAGTGCTGGTTCTCGGCACCGGTCTCGCTGGCATGTCGGCGGCGTTGTCGGCTCAGGAGAACGGTGCGGCCGTCACGGTCATCGACAAGGCGCCGGAAACCTCCCGGGGTGGCAATACGCGCTTCTCTGGCGGCGCGCTGCGCTGCCCCACGGCTGAGACGCCGGCCGACGCCCTGGTCGATGAACTCGACCGCATCACCAAGGGCCGTGCAAACCGTGCGCTCGCCCGCGTGCTTTATGGCCGCGCCGAGAGCGACGTGCGATGGCTGCTGGGTCTCGGTGCGCCGCTCGTCTCCCCGAGCGTCGAGCGTCCCGACCTGCGCGGCGGAAAGATGTCGTACCACGTGCGGGGCAACGGCTACGGCTTGGTGGAAAGCCTTTATCCGCTGCTTGCAAAGCGCGGCATAACCCGCAAGTTCGAAACCAAGGCGACCGACTTCCTCACCGACGGCAGCGGGCGTGTGATCGGCGTGCGGGCGAAGATGCGCAGCGGTTGCGTGGACCTGCTCGCGCGCGCCGTCGTTCTCGCGACGGGCGGGTTCCAGGCGAACACCGAAATGCGCGTGCGCTACCTCGGCCGCGAAGCATCGAGCCTCGTGGTACGCGGCTCCAAGTACAACACGGGCGACGGCATACGCATGGCGATGGCGATAGGCGGGCAATCCACGGGGGACTGGGGCGGGTTTCATTCGGCCGTCATGGATGCACGCTCGGAGCCTGTAGAAGCGGGCGAGACGAACATCAACTCTTACCCGTACACGATCATGGTGAACCGCAACGGCGAGCGTTTTGTGGACGAGGGTGCGGATTTCTTCGACGTCACTTACGTCAAGTACGGCAAGGCGATCATCGGCCAGCCCGGCTCCATCGCCTATTGCCTGTTCGACGCTAAGCTCGCCGAGCGCGAGCTGGTGTACTGCCTGCACCGGGAGTTCAAGCCGGTCGACGCGAGTTCCATTGCGCGCCTCGCGCAAAAGCTGGGGATACCGGGCGACCGCTTGCAGGCGACGGTCGATGCGTACAACGCGGCGATCCAGCCCGGCGAGTTCGATTCCGAGCGCCTTGATGGCAAGGGCACGCGCGGTATCCACCCCCCGAAATCGAACTGGGCACTGCCGCTCGACACGCCGCCCTTCTTCGCCTACCCGGTCACGGGCGGCGTTACGTTCACGCTGGGTGGGCTCAAGGTGGACGAGCGCACGCGCGTGATTGACACCGAGGATCGTGCCATCCCCGGCCTGTATGCGGCCGGCGAGCTGATCGGCGGGCTCTTCTACGACAACTACCCGGGCGGCGCATCGCTCCTGCGGTCGCTGGTCTTCGGCCGCCTCGCCGGCAAGGAAGCGGCGACGCTCGCGCAAGCCGCGGAGGCGGCCGGTGCAGCGATTTGAGCCCGGTGTGCGGGTGATCATGGGCCTGGCGGCGGTGGATCGCCGTCCCATAGTGACGAACGCGCCGATCGACGTGGTACAGGGTTGCTGGCTCGTGCAGACGAACGAAAGCAACGACTGAGGTTTATGCAGATTTTTGTATGCGTCAAACAGGCGCTCGACTGGAATGCCTCGACGAAGGACTTCCGCATCGAGCCGGCGACCCATCAGGTGGCGGTGTCCTTCGCGCGCTACCGCATCGACCAGTTCGACGAAATCGCGCTGGAAGTGGCGCTGCAGTACCGCGACCGGGTGGGTGCGCAGGTGAGGGCGCTCACGGTCGGCCCCGCGGAAGCTGACGACGTGCTGCGCCATGCGTATGCCATGAAGGCCGACCAGGCGGCTCTCGTCGAGAGTACCGGGGAGGAGGCGTCCACGGTGGAACTGCTCGCCGCGGCGGTACGGCACTATGGCGGCGGAGCGATCGTGTTGTGCGGGCGTACGAGCTCCGACAACGGTACCGGACAGACCGGTCCGGCGCTGGCGGAATTCCTCCGCGCGCCCTTCGTGGCCAACGTCGTGCAAATCGAAGGTGGCGAGAATGAATGGCTGTGCCGGTGCGAGACGCCCAGCGGCTACGAGGTATTGAAAGTGACCGCCCCGTTCGTCGTGAGCGTGACCAACGCGGATACGAACATACCCCGCGTGCCGGCGATGGGGGATGTGATGCGGGCGCACCGCGCGAAGATCGAGGTACTCGCCGCCGCAACGCTGTGCCCCTCGCCTTCTGCCGCGTTCGCGCAGCGGATGCGCGTCGTGCGCCGCTACGTACCCGTGACGGCGCGTGCGTGCCGCCGCATCGACGGGGCGCCGCAGCAACAGGCGAAGGCGCTCGCGCAGTACATCCGCACGCTGTCCATCGGCGCACGACGAGCGGAGGGCAATCCTAGATGAAGATACTAGTCGTCGCGACACCCAGGGACCACCGCGGGCGCCTCGAGGAATTGATGAATGCGGCGCACACGGCTGCACGCGGCCGCGCCGCTGAGATCCACCTGCTCGGCACCGGAGACAATTTCGACGACGCAACGGCGCAAGCTGCCGGAGCGGATTGGGTCTACCGGCTCAGCACACCCGTATCCGGTTCTTTTTATCCCGACACGCTGCTCGATATCGTCGAGCGAGCGTGCGTACAACTCACCCCGGCGCTGTTGTTCCTCACGGGCGACACGGTCGGGCTCCAGCTCGCACCGCGCCTCGCGGTGCGCACAAAGGCGGCGTACATCAGCGGTTGCTGCGGCGTCGAGCTAGCGGCATCTGGTCGTCTCGATTTCGTGAGACCGATCTATGGCGGCAAGGCGCTGGAGGTGCTGGCGAGCGCCGCTTCCTTGACCGTGGTGACGGTAAAACCGAAGTCGTTCCTGAACGGTGAGCGCCGCCCCGCCGCGGCGCAGGTGCAGACCCTGGACATCTCACTCACGTCCCCATCCGGCGCGATTACGCGAGTACAGGTAGATGCACCGGAGGAGCGTGTCGGTCCCGATCTCGAGCATGCGCCGGTGATCGTGTCGGGCGGGCGGGGGCTCGGCAGTGCCGAAGGATTCGCGGGACTGCACCGGCTGGCGGAGATATTGGGCGGCGCCGTCGGCGCTTCGCGCGCTGCGGTCGATGCCGGATGGATCGCCTCGACGTTCCAGGTCGGGCAGACGGGGACGACCGTCGCCCCGGATCTCTACATCGCGATCGGCATATCGGGCGCCGTGCAGCACGTCGCGGGTATAGGCGCCGCCAGGAACATCGTCGCGATTAACACGGATGAGGAAGCGCCGATCTTCGGCGTTGCGAACGTCGGCGTCGTCGCAGATTATCGCGGTATCATTCCCGCGTTGATCGACGAGCTGACGGAGAAGACGACATGAATGCGGAACCCGCGCTACGGCCATGATTTCCGCATCCCGATTTATTGCATCTTTTTTTATCGACGAAAGGACATGAAATGAACGAAACGAGAACTTTGGCTCAATGGGTGTCGGGACTCCGTTACGAAGACATACCCGAGAAGGTGCGGGAAGCCGCGCGGCAATTCATCCTGGACAACTTCGGTTGCCAGATCGCAGGCGCCACCCTGCCGTGGAGCCAGACCTATTACGACGTCATCCGGCGCACGCGCTCCGGCACGCATTCGACGGTTGCGTACTTCGGCGACAAGCTCTCGCCCGACGATGCGGCGTTCGTGAACAGCGCGTTCAACCACGCGAACGAAACCGACGACACGCACCTGAAGAGCCCGACGCACCCGGGCGGCATTGCGGTCCCGGCGGCGCTCGCGATGGCCGAGTATGCGAAAGCCGGCGGCGAGAAGCTGCTGGTTGCCGTGGTCGCCGCGTACGAGATCCAGATCCGCATTTCGTGGGCGTGCTCGCCGTTCCTGATTTACCGCGGCCATCACCCGCCCGTCGGCGTCGGCCCGTTCGGCGCGGCGGCAGCGTCCGCTGTACTCATGGGTTTCGACGCGGAGAAGACGTTGAATGCGCTCGCCATCGCCGGCAGCCATTCCGCCGGCCTCATCGAGTACACCAAGACCGGCGGCTCGGTGAAGCGCATCCACAGCGCGATTCCGACCCAGGCGGGCGTGCGCGCGGCGCTGTTCGCCGAAGCCGGAATCACGGGACCCCACTCGATACTCGAAGGGGAAAAAGGCTTCTGCAAGGTGTTCGCAGGCGAATATGATCTCAACCGCCTGACCGAAGGGCTGGGTACGCATTACCACATGCTCGACAACGCGCTGAAGCCGTACTCCTGCTGCCACCTGATCCATGCCGCGTTGGACGCGCTGGACCAGGTGCGCGAAAAGCAGCCGCTGACACCGGAGCAGGTGAGGTCGATCAGGGTGTACACCAACAGCGAGCCCATATTGAGCCACATCGGCTCGATCACGGAACCGGACGACATCCTCGGCGCGCAGTTCAGCCTGCCGTTCTCGCTTGCGATGCGGTTGCACCACGGCGGACGCGGGGTGAACGGCGGCAACGGCTTCTGGGATTATCCGAAGGTCAACCTCAAGGATCCGAAGTTGCTCGAGACCGCCCGCAAGGTGAAATGCGTGGTCGCGAAAAACAATGAGTGGGAGCGCGTAGACAAAGGCGCGGGCATCGAGATCGAGACGACCGACGGCCGCCAGATCAAGGAAATCGTGCCTTTCTCGAAAGGCCTGCCCGAGAATCCGCTGACGAAGGACGAAGTGCGCGAGAAGTTCCGCTCGCTGGTCGATCCCATCCTGCCCGGCCAGCGCTCGGGCGAGATCATCGACGCGGTGGACAGGGTGCAGAACATCCGTAACATCGATGACTTGGTGCAACTGCTGGTCGTTCCGCCCGCGAAGCGTTTTACGGCCATCGCGGGTGGCAGGCGCTGAAGCTCGTGGCGGGGAGCTCATGAAATCCCCGCGCTCCCCCGTGAGCTGTACGCCGCGTAACAGGAACATTGAAAGTCTGTGATCGTGTCGAAGGAAACGGCTGCCGCACTGACCGATGTGCTGATCGTGGAAATCGGCGAGCGCGTTGGCGCCGGAGCATGCGGGTCCCTGCTCGCGCAACTCGGCGCCGACGTCGTGCTGGTCGAGCCGGCGCATGCCACTTCAGGATGGAAATGGCGTAATCGCGCCGCGATGGCCGCGGGGAAGCGAAGCATCCGGATGGCTGGCGATGACGACCAACTCTTGCGTGCGCTGCTCGAGCGCGCCGACGTCGTGCTGCTTTCGAGCGATGTCACGGGGGTGCCCGGATGGCAGCGGCGCGAAAGACAGATCGTCTGCGATGTCACAGCCTTTGGAAACTCGGGTCCGCTGCGTGGCCTGCCGTATACCGACGCGTTGGTGCAGGCCATCTCCGGCGTGGCCGATACCACTGGGGAACCCGCGGGACCGCCGACGCTCGTCGGTTGGCCCGTGCTCGAGTTTTCAGCGGGCATCTACGCGGCTTCCGGCGTGATTGCGGGGCTGCGCGTGCGTGCGCGTTCGGGCCGCGGGCAGGACCTCGATGTCGCGCTGTTCGATTGCGCGGTGAGCACGCTCGCGACGTTTCTGCCGTTTCCCATCAGCGGCAAGGCGGTCACGCGTGCGGGCAACCAGCATTCGCTCGCTTCGCCGTGGAACGCGTACCGCGCAGCCGACGGCTGGATCCTGATCTGTACCGCAACGGATGATCAATGGGGACGCCTGTGCAAGGCAATCGGGCAGCCGCAGCTGGTGCGCCAGGACGGTTATGCAACGAATACCGAGCGCGTGGCCAACGCGAGCAGGGTCGACGCGGCGGTCGGGGAATGGACGAGGGACCGCACCGTTGAGGAATGCCTCAAGAGCCTGGGCGAAACCGGCATCGCCTGCGGCCCAATACTCACGGTGTCGCAACTCCATACCCACGACAATCTGCTGCATCGACAGATGATCGTTCGGGCACGGGATGCGGCGACAGATCATGAAGTCCCGTTGCCGGGCTCGCCACTGAGAGCCGCGAAAACGCCGGGGCGAACGACGTTATTCATACCCGCGCCGGACGGCGATCGTGCCGCACTCGCCGGGATGTTGTCGCGGCCGCATGCCGCCGATCCGGACGGGACACGCGCTACGCACGAGGCGGGCGCGGGCCCGTACGCGGGGTTGCGTGTTGTAGAAATTGGCCAGTACACCACCGCGCCGCTGGTGGCGCGGCAGCTCGCCGCGCTCGGTGCCGAGGTGATCAAGGTCGAGCCGCCCGGCGGAGAAGGCTCCCGCCACTGGCCGCCACACCAGGGTGAACAAGGCTATTTCTTCACTTTCAGTAACAGCGACAAGCGCAGCGTCGTGCTGGACCTCAGGAACGCCGAGGACAATCTGCGGTTTCGCGCGTTGCTGCAGACCGCGGACGTGCTCGTCGAGAATCTCAAGTCCGGCGCGCTCGCGCGCCTCGGCTTCGATGCCGCACAACTCGCGCGCATCAATCCGGGTTTGGTGTATTGCGCCATCTCGGGCTTCGGCTTGGACTCGAAGTATCCGGGTCGTCCTGCTTTCGATACGGTGGTCCAGGCGATGTGCGGTTTCATGGACCTCACGCGCGCGAACGGTACGCCGATGAAGTCCGGGATATCCGCGGCCGATATCGTGGGCGGCGAACTCGCGCTGCTGGCGATTGCCGCTGCGCTCGCCTATCGCGACCGCAGCGGCGTGGGCCAGGATATCGACATCTCGATGCAGGATGCGGGCGTGTGGGCGACGCAGATGGAGTGGCAGCCATCGCCAGCCGGGGCACGCAGCGCAATCGTCGCGTGCAATGACGGGTATCTTGCAGTGGACGGTGACGCCGAACGTCTCGCGCAATGGCTGTCGGCGCACGGTCGGGATCCCCGCGGCAAGGTGAAAGGAACGATCTCGCGGGAAGAACTGTCGGCGAGTGCCAAGCAGGCTTGCCTCATACCGGCACCCGTGCAGACCGTTCACGACGTCCTGAACCACCCGCAGGTAGCGGCGCGACAGCTGGTGATCTACGGTAAATCGGAGGACGGGCTCGAGTGGCCGCTGCTCAACTCCCCGCTGCGTTTGAGCCGGACGCCGCCTGCGGTGTGCCGGCCGATCGGCAAGCTCGGCGAGGCGAATGACGAAATCCTAGGGCGCCTAGGAGCTTGTCGGACTTGAGTCCGACAAGCTCCTTAGGCAAAACCGCCCCCGAAAGAAATGCAAAAATGTCGTCAAAATATCACCGAAACGTTCTTCCTGCGCGCTGACGAGATGAAATGGCTGTGAAATTAAACATTATTCAGAAAAATGGGGCGGTTTTGCTTTTAGCAGCCTGTTCGGACTGCTAAGTCCGACAGGCTGCTCAGGCGCGGGCTTTCCCGCGCGCGGCCTTGCCGATCACCTTCACGCCGGCCCAGTCCTCGAGGTAGGTGATCAGCGCCGTGATGTCGCGCCGGGCGCCGCCGAGGCGGCTCGCATGCGCCCACAGTTCACGCACCGTCGTGCCGGTCCACATCGTGACGCCGAGCCGCGCGGCTTCCTCCAGGCACAGCTTGAGGTCTTTCTCGAAGATCGCAATGTCGGCACCGAAGTCGAAGCGTCGGGTGAGCACCGAACGCGGGAATTTTTCGAGCGTCGCGCTGTTGCGGCCGCTGCCTGCGTTGATGGCGTCGAGCATTACGTCGGGATCAAGACCGGCCTTGACTCCCATGACGAATCCTTCGCTGGTGATCGCGAGCGCTGCCGCCGACAGCAGATTGTTGATCAGCTTCATGGTTTGTCCCTGGCCTGGTGTGCGGCCGAGATAGAATACCTTGCCGACGATGTCGAGTAGCGGCCGTACGCGCCGGACCAGCCGCGCGTCGCCAGAGGCCATCACCGCGAGCGTGCCCGCGGCTGCGCCTGCCACGCCGCCGCTGACCGGCGCATCGACCATGGCGATGCCGTGCCTGGCGAGTCCGGCCGCGATCTCGCGTGCGAATCGCGGGCCGGTGGTCGATAAATCGATGTAAACGCGCACGCGCCTGCCGTGGCAGATGCCCGTCGCGCCGAGCGTGACTGCGCGTATTGCCTCGAGCGTGGGCAGGCAGGTGCAGACGATATCGGCGCGGGCCGCGACCTCGCGCGGCGAGCGCGCGGCGCGGGCGCCGAGTTTCACCAACGGACGCAACGCGGCACTTCTTACGTCATACACTGTTACGTCGTGATCGTCCGCGAGCAGGCGGCGCGCGATCGGACCGCCCATCTTGCCAACGCCGATGAAGCCCAGTCTCGGGCGAGACTCGGTCCGGTTGGGCGCCGGTTTTTTGCGCAAGGCGTAACCGATCAATCAGCGGGCGGCCTGCGCGCCTGCTCGACGCAGCAGCCTATTCCGCGCGCAGATTGCCCTGCTTGATGACCTTGGTCCATTTTTCTAATTCGGACTTGACGAACCGCGCGAATTCGTCGGGCGGCATCGCGGCCACGTCGCGGACCGCAGCGCGCTATCAATGGATGAGGCGGCTTATGGGATCCATCTCGTCGCGAACTCCAACATGGTGCGCGCCATCAAGATGGTTTCGGTCGAGCGCGGACGCGACCCGGCTGAATTCATGATGATGGCTTTTGGGGGCGCCGGGCCGATACACGCGGCCGGCGTCGCACGCGAGCTGGGTATCACGCGTGTGCTGATTCCGCCTTCACCCGGCGTATTCAGTGCATTCGGCTTGTTGCGGGCGGAGGTCGAGCAGCATGCCGCGAAAACCGTGCTCACCCTTACGCACCACGCTGACCTGGCGGCCATACAATCCGCGCTCGACGGAATGCGCGAGGAGCTTGTGACACGGCTTGGGTTGGAGGGCTATGCGGAAAGCAGGATAACGATTGCGACGTTTGCGGATATGCGCTATCGCGGTCAATCGACTGAAATCACCATACCGATTGCGCTGCCGTTCATCGAGACCGAGCTTCGTGCCGCCGAAGCGCGCTTCGAAGCGGAATTCGAGCGGACTTACGGTCATCGAGGCCACCACAAGGAATTCGAGCTCGTAACTTGCCGGATGATTGCATCAGTCATCCGACACGCGGAACACACGGCGGTGTGGGCGGCCGAGCCTGGCGGTAGTGCTGCGCAGGCGGAGCGCCTCGCATATTTCGGGCCCCGCTATGGCGCGCTGCAAACTCCGGTGGTCGACCGCGCAGGGCTCTGTGCGCAGGCGCGGCCGGGCCCGCTCATCGTGCAGGAATACGATACCAGCGTAATCGTTCCACCCGGTTGCACGATCGCGCTCGATGCGCACGACAATATTGTCATGGACGTGAGAGGCGAATGATGGCGCTTTCGCCCGCGCTTGCGGTCGCTGAACGTGTGGACGCAATGATGACATTCGCACGCCGCGGGTATTTGCGCACCACAGCTTAATCGCCGGCCTTGAAGCCCGCTAGTTTCGCGACCTTCGCCCACTTCGTGATTTCGCTTGCCAGAAATTTTCCCCAGTCGGCGGGCGGGCTGCCGACGACATCCGCGCCAAGCGAGCTGATACGTTCGCTGAAAGCCGGCACATGAAGGATGCGCACGACTTCCTTGTTCAGCCGGTCGATGATCGCCCGCGGCGTTTTTGCCGGCGCGAACATGCCGGTCCAGATGACCGCCTGATAACCGGGCACGCCGCCTTCCGCGATCGTCGGCACGTCGGGCAGGAATGACGAACGTTTACTGTCGCCGATCGCAATCGCGCGGAGCCGGCCTGCCTTGACGTGAGGAACCGCCGAAACGGCGCCGGACATCGACGTCTGCACGTGACCGCCCAGGAGATCGTTCATCATCGGGCCCGAGCCTTTGTACGGAATATGCTGGATATCCGTTGACGTCATGGATTTAAAGAGCTCCATCGGCAGCGCGGTCGCGTTCGAGCTCGATCCATAGTTGAGCTTGCCCGGGCGCGCTTTCACGTACTCGAGGAATTCTTTCACCGTCTTTACGGGTATCGATGGATGCACGACCAGCAACAGTTGCTGATTGGCCGTCTGCGTGATCGGCGCAAAGTCCTTGATCGTGTCGTAGGGCAGCTTCTTGCCCAGCGCCACGTTGATCGTGTGGCTGCTCGAAATGATGAGCAACGTATAGCCATCGGGCGTGGCGCGCGCCATGATTTCGGCGCCGACAATTCCGTCCACCCCGGCACGATTGTCCACGACGACGCTTTGGTTCAGAGCTTCAGTAAGCCGCTGGGCAATCATGCGGGCAAGCACGTCCGTGCCGCCGCCGGGCGCGTAAGGAACGATGAGGCGTACAGGTTTGTTCGGGTATCCCTGCGCCGATACGGAAATAGAAACCGCCGCCATGACGATACCGGCCAAACGAACCAGGTTTTTCAGCATGATCGCCTCCGTAATGAATGTTCGCTTTCTTGTGGGCCCGAAAGTACCGGGCCTCAGCCCGCGGCCAGCTTTTGCGCCACCTCCCGCGCCCCAAAGCTTTCCATGTTGAGTACTATATCGCGTATTTCCTGCACGCGGTTCTCCGCGACGGCAAGCCGCGCGTTATCGCGATACTTCGCCTCGATTTCGTCCGCTGTCAGCGCGCTGTCGCCGGCGCCGCGGTTGATGGGTTCGTGGCGCCTGAATTCGCGCCCATCGGTGGTGGTGATCACCACTCCGCCCGAAAAATAGTCCGGAAAACGCGTTTCGGGATCGGCGGCTACCTCGACTTTTTGCGCGAGTGCCAGAATCTCGCCGTCATTGCGTGCGTCGGCTTCGAGTTCGGGCAACCCGAATCGTCCCCGCGCGAGACATGTTGCAACGAAGTACTGCACGCTGAATTTGGCGTCGTAATCGTTTGCGGGGCGCACTTTGTTGGCGACCGGCTCGGCAATGATGTGTATCGTCTCCTTGGGTACGAGTGCCGTCACTTTCGCGATGCGATCGGGGGTTAACTGATGCTTCCTGCGCAGGAGGAGCGCGGCGTCGCCGCAAGCGTGGATGAGATGGCACACCGGATAAGGCTTGATCGCCACGCCCAGGAGTTCCCATTCTTTGCCAAGCCCGCTCGTGATCGCGCCGTAATTCACGTCTTTCTCGAGATGGCTCAAATGACTCTTGTACAGCCCAAACCGGCCTTCGTATGGTTTGGTCGGTGCGACAAAACCGCTGCGCGCGAGATGCGCGGCCGTAATACCCGCGACGGCCGCCCATCCCGGATGCAGGCGTTTATTCCAGGCGCCTTCATCGAGGAATTCCTGGCTCGCGGCCGCCGTGCTGCCCGCGAGTCCCTGCGCCATGACGAGTTGCTCGGCAGTCAACCCCTGGAGCCAGCCCGTCTGCAGCGCGCACGAAAAATGCGCGCCAATGCCGGTCGGATGAAAACCAAAATCATGGAAGTGGCCTTTGGCCGCATCGCAAATGCGCGTAACAATCTCCACGCCCAATATATACGCGGTCAGCAAATCGCGGCCGGAACGGCCCAATTGTTCGGCCACGCCGAGCGCGCAGACGAACGCGCTTGCCGTCGGATGCACGATCGCGCGGATGTGAGTATCGTCATAATCGAGGCCGTGTACCAGCACTCCGTTCATGAGGACCGCATCGCGCAACGGCAGCCGCTCTTTCATACCGATCACCGAGCAATCGCCACTGCCGCCCAAGGATCGGATACCCGACAGCGTCCGGTGCGAAAAATCATATTGCGTGGAAGCGAGCGCAATGCCGGCCGCATCGAGAATCAGCGATTTTGCACGGGTGCGGATCGATTCCGGAATCGCATCGTAGCTGAAACTCGCTACGAATTCCGCGAGTTGGCGGGAAATCGTCTTTGGTTTCCCGGTTGCAGGCGCTGCTTGCGTCAGTCCGGCGGTGGGAGCATTCATGTATCCTCCTTTTGTCAACCGCGCGCTGCGCTTCTGCCCGCAATACGCCCGAACACAGCACCCGAAACCAGGCCGGAACCGCCCGGATAGTTGTAATGGAACAAGCCGCCGACCGCTTCGCCACAGGCGTAGAGACCGCCAATCGGGCGATAAGCGACGTCCATGACTTGAGCATCGTCGCTTACGAGCACGCCGCCGAATGTGAACGTGACGCCTCCCGTAACCGGATAGGCATAGAAAGGCGGCGTATCGAGCGGTTGCGCCCAATTCGTTTTGTCGATAGCCAGGCCTTGCGTTCGCAAGCCGTCTTTCACCAGCGGATCGAAAGTCCCGCCCTTGAGCGCGGCATGATATTCGGTGAGCGTCGCCAGCGCCTGGTTCTGATCGATGGGCAATTGGCGGATCAGCGCTTCGAGCGTGTCCGCCTTGTACGGCTTGGCGGTTTCATAGCGGGGCTCCAGTAACGAAATGACTTTGGAATCGAACAGCTGGTATCCCACACCGCCCGGCTGGTTCAGAGTAATCTGCCCCATCTTCGCGTAGGTCAGCATGTTGATATCTTCGCCTTCATCGGCGAACCGCAGGCCGCGGTTATTCACCATCACGCTGAACGGATAAGTGAGTCGATTCGTCTTGTCGGTGAGCTTGCGATCGCCGAAAGGCGGCGCCTCGGCGTCGATGGGCGTCGAGTGCAATCCCGAGTACTGCCCATGAGACACGGCGCCGACTTCGAATGCCATCCTGAGGCCATCACCCGTATTGAATGATGTGCCCCTGACTTTCGCGATGTCCCACGGCCGGCCGAGATAACGCGCACGCCATTCCGGGTTCGATTCGAAGCTGCCGCAGCCCAGCACGACGGCCCTGGCCGACAGGTCTTCCAGTCCTTTGGGGCCGTGGATCTGCACTCCGGTAACCGCGCCCGATTTGCCCTGCAACAGGTGTGTTGCCCGCGTTTCGTAGCGGATTTCGATGCCGTGGCGCTCGGCGATGTCCAACCACATTCTGGACAAGCCCACGCCTTCGTCCACCGCGCGTATCACTGCGCCCGAAAAAAATTTCGTCCTGCCGCCGTACTTGACGGCACCCAGCATGACCGCCGGCTCCATCTGGATGCCGACCTCCTTCATCCAGCGCACCGTCGAGTACGAGTTGTCGATCATGATCGCCGCGAGTCTGGGATCGGTGCGGTTCTCGGTCACTTTGCGCAAATCCGCCCAGAACTGGTCGGCTGGATAAGGCACGACATTCTCGAAAAAGCCGGGCTCGTGTTTTTCCGCATCGGGCACGAGCGGCCGCAAGTCTTCAGCGGAATTAAAGGCGATCCGGAAAGCCGCGCCGCTGTAATGAGTGTTGCCGCCGCGCAATTCCACCGGCGCCTTTTCCAGTATCAGCACGCGTTTGGCGCCGCTTTGCCGCGCCGACACCGCCGCTGCACACGCAGCATTTCCTGCGCCAACCACAATAACATCGTAATCGCTCATCGCCATCGCTCCTTTATCGCCATGCGTTCATTGGATTTGATTGTCGCTGCGCGCCCGCGGGCCGGCGCCGTCGGGGACATCCCGCCGAGCGCCTGTGTCAATTCCCGGGCGCTCGAAATGACGTTTGCCGTCAGCAACGGCCGGATTTTCGAATATCTCCAGCTCGGCGCCGCAAGATTGATTCCCGCGATTACTTCGCCATCGGGACCGAATACGGGCGCCGACACGCCAGATGCGCCAGTGACTCGCGCGTCGCGAATTTCCGCGTAACCTTCCCGCCGTGCCTTTTGCAAGGCCCGCCGCAAAGCGACCGGGTCGGTGATCGTCTGAGGCGTAATGTGCTTGAATCCGCCGTGGCGCAAAAACCGTTCGATATCCTCCGCCGGGCGATGCGCGATGATGGCGAGTCCCAGCGAAGTGCAATACGCGGGCCGCAGGTATTCGAGATCGGCATCGTACCGGACTTCGTTCTTGCTCACCGCTTTTGATACATACTGGACGCGCCAGTCGCGCGTCAGGACACCGAGAAATGCCGATTCACCAGTGACTTCGGCGGCTCTTTCCATGACGATCTTCGCCAATTGACCGAGCCTCGCGACCGTGCCGCCTATCCATCCGCCGCTGCCGACCAACGGAGAGAGCTGATAGCCGAGCCCGGCATGCACGAGGTAGCCACGTCCGAGCAGCGTTCTCAAGAGCGCCTGCGCGCTGCTTTTCGGCAACCGCAAGCGGCGCGCGACGTCGCTGACGCCGATCGGCTTCTCCGTCACCGACAGGAATTCGAGCATATCGAGCACGCGGGAAGCCGACTTGACGGCGCCGTTCATGGATGTGAACATCATCTTGACTTGTGTACGCGGATGTTAGACGATGGCCCGCAGCCTTGTCAACGTTTTCAATTTTCGCTCATGGAATTCGACGGTAAACGCACGCTGCGCCGGCTCGCCTTGAATGGCGGCACGTATGAATATTTCAGTCTGCCGGCCGCGGAAGAGTCGGGGCTCGCAGGGGTTGCGCGTCTGCCGTACTCGCTCAAGGTGCTCATTGAAAACCTCATCCGCCAGCACGCGGAAGGTGCGGCGGACACCGCGGACATAGTAGCGCTCATCGGCTGGCTCAAGCGCCGCACGGACGACTGCGAAATCGGTTTCAGGCCAACGCGCGTCTTGATGCCGGATTCTTCCGGCATTCCATTTCTCGGCGATCTGGCCGCGATGCGCGATGCAACGGCTCGCTTGGGCGGCGAAGCGACGCGCATCAGTCCCGTTGTTCCGGTCGATTTCATCGTCGATCACTCGGTGATCGTCGATGAGTACGGCAGTCCGACGGCGGCTGCGCACAATATGAAGCTCGAATTTGCGCAGAACCGGGAACGCTATGAATTTCTGCGCTGGGCAAGCCAGGCGTTCGAGAATCTCCGGGTCGTGCCGCCTGGAAACGGCATCTGCCATCAGATCAATCTGGAACTGCTGGCGCGAGTCGTCTGGACCCGTAACGAAGGCCAACGCACACTCGCCTATCCCGACTCGGTAATCGGCATGGACAGCCACACCGCGATGATCAACAGTCTCGGTATCGTCGGCTGGGGCGTCGGCGGACTCGAAGGCGGCACCGCTGCGCTCGGAGAACCCATCTCGATACTCATTCCTGAAGTCATCGGCTGCCGCCTGTCGGGCCGCTTGCGTTCGGGCGTGACTTCAACCGACGTCGTGCTCACCATTACGCAGATCATGCGCAAGCACAATATGGTCGGGAAATTCGTCGAATATTGTGGTCCGGGTGTCGACGAGCTTACATTGCCCGACCGCGCGACCATCGCGAACATGACGCCCGAGTATGGCGCGACGATGAGCTTCTTTCCCATCGATGCTGAAACGCTCCGTTTTCTCAGAGGCACACATCGCGATGCCCAGCAGATCGCGCTGGTCGAAGCGTATTCCAGGGCGCAGGGATTGTGGCGCGACCACACGACAACGATTCCTGACTACACCCAGATCATAGAGATCGATCTTGGCAGCGTAGCGCCATGCATGGCAGGTCCCAGGTATCCTCACGAACGCGTACCGCTGCCGGACGTACCGAAAGCGTTTCAGGCGGTGCATCCACCAACCCATAAAGCCGCGCCGATGTTGAAAGACGGAACCACGCTGGCTGACGGAAACGTCGTGATCGCGGCAATCACGAGCTGCACGAACACTTCGAATCCGTTCGTCATGATTGCGGCCGGATTGCTTGCACGCAATGCGATCGAGCGTGGGCTGAAGACGAAACCGTGGGTCAAGACTTCGCTTTCGCCTGGGTCGCGCGTCGTCGCTGACTATCTCGCGCGCGCCGGTTTGCAGGTATCGCTCGATCGATTGGGGTTTAATGTCGCGGGATTTGGCTGCATGAGCTGCATGGGCAATTCCGGCACTCTGCCCCAGCCTGTTGCCGAAGCCATGGAAAATAACGACGTAGTGGCCGTTGCGGTGCTTTCGGGCAATCGCAATTTCGAGGGCCGCGTCCATTCAAGCGTGCGCGCGAATTTTCTCGCGTCGCCGCCATTGGTGGTCGCTTATGCGCTTGCCGGCTCGATCTTGACCGATCTCGTCAACGAGCCTCTGGGCCGGGATGGCAAGGGCGCGCCCGTATACTTGCGCGACATCTGGCCAGGCAACGATGAGGTTCGCAAGGTGATCGACGAGACGCTTACCCCGGAGATGTTCAGCAGCAATTACCGCACCCTGAGCGCGGGAACTTCAGGGTGGGAAAATATGAAAAGCCTGGGCGGCCCCATGTTTTCCTGGAATCCGAAGAGTACGTTTATTCGCCGGCCGCCTTTCTTCGATGATATGGCTCGCGTTCCACCCGGGGTTCGGGACATCCAGGGTGCGCGCGTGCTCGCCATGTTCGGCGACATGCTCACGACCGATCACATTTCACCCATAGGCGCCATTTCCGCAAAATCCCCCGCCGGTCAGTACCTGCAGTCGCTCGGCATCGCGCCCGACGATTTTGTAAGCTACGCCGCGCGCCGGCTCAACCACGACGTCATGGTACGGGGAACGTTCGCGAATGTGCGTATTCGTAACGAGATGACGCCCGGGATAGAAGGCAGTTCCACGCGGCACATGCCTGATGGGGAGACCCTGTCGATTTTTGACGCCGCTGAACGCTATCGCCCCGGCGGCGTGCCGCTCATCATCGTGGCCGGCTCGGAATACGGCGCGGGTTCGTCGCGCGACTGGGCGGCCAAGGGCGCGCGTCTGTTGGGAGTACGCGCGGTCCTTGCCGAATCCTTCGAGCGCATCCATCGCGCGAACCTCGTAGGCATGGCCGTATTGCCGCTGCAATTCGGCTCCGGCGTTACGCGAAAGACGCTGGGGATCGATGGTTCGGAAGTTTTCGATTTTCCGGGTCTTGCAGCAAACCTGGTTCCGGGCGGGCAAACGAATTGCCTCATTACCCGAGCCGACGGTTCGCATGAAAAAATCATGCTTCTGGTGCGCCTTGATACCGCGACCGAAGTGCAGTATTACCGGCAGGGAGGCATCCTGCAGTACGCGCTGCGCCGGCGATTCCTCCGTCATGGCGGTTGATTTTCCATTTCCTGACACAACGACTGGAGAGAGATGACTATGACAAGTCCTGGGAAAAAACTGCGCGAATTGATCAATGCTCCGCAAATCCTCGCAATGCCGGGCATTTTTGACGGCTACAGCGCCCACCTCGTCGAGCAATTCGGTTTCCCGGCCGGATTCATCACCGGCGCTGGCGTAAGCGAAAGCCATCTCGGCCAGCCCGACGTCGGGTTGATGGGCATGGAAGAGAATCTTCGCGTATCGCGCGCAATTGTCGGTTGCTGCCATTTGCCGTTAATCACCGACGGCGACACCGGTTACGGGAATGCCGTCAACGTCTATTACATGACGCGCAGTTTCGAGCAGGCAGGTCTGGGCGGAGTCATGATCGAGGACCAGGTGTGGCCGAAACGCTGCGGGCACATGAAAGGAAAGCAGGTGATTTCCGCCGAAGAAATGGTGGAAAAAATCAAAGCCGCGGCGGAAGCGCGGCGCGACCCCGATTTTGTCATCAAATCCCGTACCGACGCTTATGCGCCTTACGGTCTCAAGGAGGCCATCCGGCGTCTCAATCTCTATGCCGAAGCGGGAGCCGATCTGCTCTTTGCCGACGCTTTGTTGAAAGAAGAGGATATCGCGACCGCGGCACGCAACGTGTCGAAGCCGCTGTCCGTCAATATGGGCTTCGGCATACGCTCGCGTCCGACGACGCCGCTGATTGCCGCGAAAAGGCTGGAGGACCTCGGTGTCGCGGCCGTCATCTATCCGCGCCTTTTGACGTCCTGCGCGGTGCAGGGCATGATCAATGGACTCGAGACATTGCAAAAATCGCTCGCGACCGGCGAAATCGTCGAGCGTCCCGAACTCGCCGTCTCGTTTGAAAAGCTCAATGACGTGCTCGGATTCAAACAATTCGAGGCTCTCGAGCAGCGCTTCCTGACCAAGGAGCAACTCCAGGCAAAGTACGGCTGAACGCTCAAGGTCGAGCGAGTCAACAGGGCCGGTATCAGACACGGGGGCAGGCGCGTGGTGATATCGTGATATTGGATCGAGGGGTTCTACAATTCGAGAAGGTTGCACTCGGCGTTAAACTACCAATCGCCTGTGCAATTCGAACGAGGCCTTCGTGCCGCGTAAGTTTGGTGTTCGTGGAATCGAGGCAGGATCAGGCAGCATTTTGTGTGGCGAGTACCGAGCCACATGTCGGCGAAGGCCGTCGAGCGGCGATACGCGAGATCAACCGGCCGTGCCCGGAATGCGCGCCGCTTCGCGTGCAATCGCGCGAGCTTCGTGCTCGAGTGTGGCGATGATCTCGGGTACTCGGACAGAGGGAAAATTGTCTGAGGGGCCGACGATGGTGATCGAAGCGAATGGCCGTTTCTGCCTGTCGAGTATCGGCACGGCGAACGCGCTCACGCCGGGTACTATCTCGCTTTCGCTCACGCCGTAGCCACGGCTTTCCGACTGCCGGATCATGCGCTGCAAGGACCGGATTCGCGCGGCGCCGAAGCGGGCGACCTGCTTCATGTTTTCCGCGACTATGGCACGCGCCTCGTCCTTAGGCAAGGCGATCAGTATCGCGACGCCGCCCACCGACACGATCAGCGGCCGACGCGTGCCGAGATCAATGGTGAGAGCTTTGATCTGCAAACTGCCGGAGCGCGCGGCACACACGAAGTCGCTGCCGCTGCGCAGGCAGAGCAGCGATACGCCGTTTAGCCGCTTGGCCGCGCGCGCGAGCGGCGCGGCGCACGCCGACTGGAATGCGCACAACGCAGGCACCGACAACGCGAGCTCGAAAAGCAACGGACCGGGCACGTAGCGGCGGTCGCTCGCACGCTGGCGCACCAGCCGCTCGCGGACAAGACAGGCGAGTATGCGGTGGGCCGTTCCGCGGTCAAGCTTGCAGCTCGTTGCAAGGTCCCCGAGCCGCCAGCCTATACCGCCCCGCGCCGCGAGCTCCTTCATCAGGAGAACCGTGCGCTCGATGCTTTGTGTACCATGCCGCCGCGTATTCCCCATATCTGTTCACATTGTAAAACAGCGGCCGTCATCTTCCTATCCTGGCTATTGCGAGCCGTGCCGGCACAAGAAGATAATCGTGTTTTTCGTCGAGAGCAGGAATTTCCATGCATTCGGCACCACCGAGGAGTCGTGCATGACAGATAACCAAGCTGCCCGGAAGCGCCGTGGCCCGCTGGACGGCATGCGCATCCTCGATCTGTCGCGGGTGCTTGCAGGTCCGTTTTGCTCACTGATCCTGGCCGATCTCGGCGCCGAGGTAATCAAAGTCGAGGAAATTCGCGGCGGCGATCAGACGCGGACGATTCCGCCTTTCGTCAACGGCGAAAGCCACTATTTCCTCGCCATCAACCGCAACAAGAGCAGTGTCGCGCTCGACGCGCGCACGGCCGAAGGCCGGGAGCTGCTGATAAAGCTTGCGACCCGATGCGACGTCGTGCTCGAGAACTTCCGCCCCGGTGTGATGGATCGTCTGGGTCTCAGTTATGACCGCCTGAAAGCGCTCAAGCCAGACCTCATCGTCTGCTCGATCAGCGGCTTCGGTGCGCAGGGATCGATGCGGGACAAGCCATCGTTCGATCTCGTGACGCAGGCGCTGAGCGGCGTCATGAGCATCAACGGGTACGCGGACGGCACGCCGACCAAGCTCGGCTTGCCGCTCGGCGACATCGGCGGCGGACTTTGGGCCGCGATCGGCGTGCTGGCAGCCTTGAACGAGCGCAACGCGACGGGGCAGGGATCGCACGTCGACTTGAGCCTGCTCGAAGGACTCATGGGCCTGCTGGGCTACCTCGCCGAAATCTATTTGGTGACCGGTGACAATCCGGGCCGCATGGGCAACAGCCATCACAACATCGTGCCTTACGGCCTGATGCCGGTGAAAGACGGCCACATCGTGCTGGCGCTTCACGTCGGCGGCTTCTGGCGCAATTTCTGCCGCGCGATCGGACGCGAGGATCTGATCACGGACGCGCGCTTCCGCACAGTCAAGGACCGGCACAAGAACCGCGTCGAGCTCGAGCGGCAGATCGAAGAGATCATGAGGACGAAGACGGTCGCTGAGTGGCAGCGAGTTCTCGACGCCGCCGATGTGCCTCACGCCCCTGTGAACAATATCGGGCAGGCGGTGAACCAGCCGGTCATCCGCGAGCGCGGCTTCGTGAAAGAAGTTCAGCATCCGACCGCGGGTACGGTAAAGGTCCTTGGCAACCCGCTGCGCTTCGAAGGCCGCTATGAAAACTCGCGCCTCGAGCCGCCGCCGTTACTGGGCGAGCACACGCGCGAGGTTCTCGGATCGCTGCTCGGATTGAGCGATGCCGAGATCGAGCGGCTGATCGGTGCCAACGTCATCGCGGTGTCGGCGAACGCGCCAGCGCCGCAAGCGAAGGACGGAAAGCCCTTGGCGGTCGACGCTCCAGTGGCGCTCCAGATCAATCCCGAGGAAGTGCGCGACTCGCTCGTCACCCGCGACGAAGCCGAAGGCGCGAGCCGCATCGTCGCGGCGTCCGCACGCAATTCAAAAATCGACTAAAGGAAAAAGCTATGGCGGCAGCACACGGAATCGCCAGCGACGCGGAGCTCGAACGCGTCCGCGCGAAAATCGGCCAGAAGGTCACGATCAACGAGCCGCCGTACCTCACCGAAGTGACGCGCGATTCAGTGCGTCACTGGGCGCATGCTACGGGTGACCGCAACCCGCTCTTTCTCGATGAAGCGTATGCGCGCGCCTCGCGCTATGGCGGGCTCATCGCGCCGCCGTGTCAGCTGTACGCGTATAGCCGCATTTCGATCGGCTACCGCGGCGGGCTTCCGGGTGTGCATTCGTTCTTCGCAGGCTCGCACTGGCGCTGGCACGAGCCGATCCGCGTCGGCGAGCGCATCGACCCCGAAGTCACTTTCAAGGACCTCGTTGAGCTGCCCAGCCGCTTCGCGGGACGCATGTTCAAGCAGATCTCGCTCATCCGCTTCCTGAACGGCGAGGGCCGCGAGCTCGCGCAGGCGGACTCGTGGGGCATGCGCGTCGAACGTGTCGCGGCGAAAGAGACAGGCAAGTACAAGAAGCTCCAGCTCGCGGAGCCGTATACGCGTGAGAAGCTGGAAGAGATCGCCAAGCTCTATGCCGAAGAGCAATGCCGCGGCCGCGAGCCGTTGTATTTCGAAGACGTGGCCGTCGGGCATGCGATACCACAGATCGTGCGCGGCCCGTACACAGCGACTACCGCAGTGGCATTCGAGCAGGCGTGGGGCGGCCTTTTCATCAAGGCGCACGGTTACTGGTTCGATTACCTGCGCCGTCATCCCGCAGCCGGCATTCCCAACAGCTATAACATCCCGGAGCCGCCGGAAGCGGTGCATTGGGATTCGCCACTCGCGCGCGCAGTCGGTGTGCCCGAAGCGTACGACTACGGTCCCGAGCGCGTCGCGTGGCTCGCGACCATGCTGACGAACTGGATCGGCGACGAAGGCTTTCTTGCGGAGCTTTACTGCGAAGTGCGGCGTTTCAACCTGATCGGCGATCTCACCTATTGCCGAGGTAAAGTGATGTCGAAAAACGTACGCGACGGCCGTTCAGGCACGGTGAAGCTCGACATCGAAGCGGTCGACCAGCGCGGCGACACGACCGCCGGCGGCTGGGCCATCGTCTCCCTGCCGCGCCGGCCCCCCCAAGCCGCCTCCTGACGCAACGCCAAATCGAAGGAAACGTCAGTAGCGATGTGCGGCCTGCGCAGTCCGCCCTTGGGTGCGTCAATCGAGTTTGATGCCTGCCGCTTTCGCCACACGCGTATATTTCTCGACATCTTTGCTGATGAGTTCCGCGAATTCTTTCGGGCTGCTACCGATGGGCTCCGCACCTTGCGCCGCAAGTCGCTGCGTGAGGTCCGGGCTTTGCAGGTGCTTCACGATTTCAGAGTTGAGCCGACTGAGTATCGGCTGCGGCGTACCACCCGGTGCGAGCAGGCCAAACCAGTTGGTCACGTCGTATCCGGTTACACCCGATTCATGAATGGTCGCCACCTGCGGCAGCGACGGCGAGCGCTTGAGGCTGCCGACGGCGATTGCCTTCAGCTTTCCAGACGTGATGAACGGCACGCCCTGGATCACGGTGCTGAAAAGCAACTGCACCTGACCCGCGACAACATCGTTGAGCGCGGGTGCGCCGCCTTTGTACGGCACGTGCACCATGTCCGTGTTCGTCATGAGCGTGAACAGCGCACCGGCGAGATGAGGCGCCGATCCGTTGCCCGACGAAGCGTAGTTGAGCTGCCCCGGTTTGGAACGCGCGAGGGCGATCAGCTCTTTGACGTTGTTCGCCGCGAGCGACGGATGGCTCACGAGTACGAACGGCACCGATGCGACCTGCGTGACCGGAGCGAGATCCTTCGCCGGATCGAACGTGAGCTTGTATATCGCGGCATTGACGGCATAGCTCGCGGACACCATCAGTATGGTGTGGCCGTCGCGAGACGCCTTCACGGTAAGTTCCGCGCCAATGTTGCCGCCAGCGCCCGGCCGGTTATCGACCACCACCTGTTGGCCCATGCTTTCAGTAAGCTTCTGCCCGATCAGGCGCGCAAGGATATCCGTGCCGCCGCCGGGAGCGAAAGGCACGATAAGGCGTATGGGCTTATTCGGATACTGCTGGGCTACGGCAGCGGAGCCGAGTCCCAACGCCGCCATAAAAAAAATGGCCAAGCCGACGTGCGTGCGTACGGCACGGCGTTTACGCCTGCTTCGCGTGCGTGCTCCTTTCGCTCCGTCCGTAACATTCCTGCTGCCCGGCTCAAACAAGATTTCTCCTCTCGATTTGTGATCTTGCGGCGGCGTCACGGACGACGCGGATCAGTATATGCACCCGCGCCCGATGCTTCAACGCTTCCATTGGAGGCGCATAGGTTGCGGGCAAGCTCGCGCAGCGTCTCCTTGCGTACTTTAAAGCCGTTCGGTCCCTCGGTCATCGGAAAGCGCTCGAGCGCAAACGCCCGGTGCGGCACTTTGTACCGCGCCATTCGGCGTCGACTATGTTCGATTATTGCGCCTTCATCAAACGTGGCGCCCGGCGCGAGCACCACGAATGCGATCGGCCGAAGGCCTTGCTCGAGCTCAATGCCCACGACCTGGCACGCCGCAACGCCAGAGTACTCGGTTACCACCTCCTCAATCTGCGCCGGGCTCACGAGAAAACCCGACAGCCTCAGCGTGTCGCCCATGCGGGCGAGGTAGACGAAGCGGCCGTCGGGGAGCGTGTAGCCGAGGTCGCCGGTCTTGAAGTAGCCGTCTTCCGTCAGCGCCGCGGCGGTCGCGGCTTCGTCGGCGAAATAGCCCATGAGCATCGAAGGCGCCCGGATTTCCAGCATGCCGTGCTCGCCGTGCGGGAGCAGTGCGCCGGTTTCCGGATTGCGCGCGCGCACGCGCGCTTCGGTCGACACCGACAGTCCACCGCCCTGGGCGCGCTCCGGCAGCGCAATGCGCTCGTTCTGGCGGGAAAAAAGCGCCTGGACTTCGCTCGAGCCGTAGAGGCCGGTAACCGTGAGGCCTTTCGCCGTTGCGGGCGCGGCATACTGCGGCGCCCCGGTGCCGCTGCCGCAAAAGCGAACCGAGGCGAATGCGCGCTCGTCGCGCGCAAGCTCAATCACCTGCGCCAGCATGCCTCCGCTGAGATTCATGCTGGTCACGCGATAGCGCTCGATCGCCGAGAGCGTCTCGTGGGCGTTGAAGGCCGACGTGACGACGAGCGGTGCGCCCGCGGCGAGCGCTGCCGTCATGGAAACGAAGCCGTACACGCCACAAAAGGGCAGCACGCCAAGCACGACCGTTTCGGGCTCGAGATAGCGGAATGCGCGTGCGACATCGTGGGCGTGAATTACAATCGATCTCTGATTGTGGAGCACGAATTTCGGGGCGCTGGTGGTGCCCGATGTGTTGAACAGCACGCAGCCCGCATCCGGTGCGGCTGCGCTCTCGCCGAGCAAAGGACTCGACGTGACTTCGCGGTAGGCGCGCACCGGGATTTCACGAAATACCTGCGGCGGCGCCTGCGCGCCGTCTTCGGCGTAAGCGACGATCGCGGCGAGGGAGCGCAAGCTCCGCGCCGGCACATCCTCCAGGATCGACAGGAAGTCGATCTGGCGAAAGCCCGGCCACAGGAACAGGACCTTAGGGGCGGTCCGCTCCAGGATGTCCGCCATCTCGGCGCTGCGGAAACGGGTGTTCGTCGCAACTGCGATAGCGCCGAGTCGCGCGCAGGCGATGAGCGCCACGATCCACGCCGGCGTGTTGGGCAGCCACACGGCCACCCGGTCGCCCGCACCGACCCCGAAATCGCGCAACCCGCGTGCGAGTCGCCCGCTCTCCCTCTCGAATGCAGCGTAACTCACGGGCTCGTCGCGATAGATGAGCGCCGGGGCGTCGGCGCGAGATCGCGCGTGAGCGGCAAGGAGGCCGGTGAGCGTGTGAGCGACCAACTTACATCGGCTCCCACGAGAGCACGTCGCGCGAGCGCTCGAACGGCGTGAACGATGTTTTGAAGGCCGGCAGCACGCGATCGCGGATCAACTGCGGCGTCCAGCCTTCGCCGTGGTGCGCCGAGCGTACCGGGCGCGGCTGACTGATCAGGAAAATCTCGTTCGCGCGCACCGAGAAGATCTGGCCGGTCACCTCCTTGGCCGCGTCGCTGCAGAGAAACACGGCCATGGGCGCGATCTGCGCCGGGGTCATCTTCTGACGGCGCATTTCGACGTGTGCCGCCTGTTCCGGGGTGTTAGTAGGAATGGCTTCGATCATGCGGCTGAACGCGCTGGGCGCGATGCAGTTCGAGCGCACGCGGTAGCGCGACATGTCGAGCGCGATCTGGCGGGAGAGGCCCACGATGCCGAGCTTGGCCGCGCCGTAATTCGCCTGACCGTAGTTGCCGAACAAGCCCGAGCCGGAGCTCATGTGCAGGTACGCGCCGCTTTCCTGCTTGCGGAAATAACCGGCCGCCGCGCGACTCACGTAAAACGCGCCATAAAGGTGGACCTTGATCACCGCGTCCCACTCGTGCGGTTCCATTTTGTGGAAAATCCGGTCGCGCAGGATGCCGGCGTTGTTCACGACCGCATCGATGTGGCCGAAGCTTTGCACCGCCTGCTCGACGATGTTCGAGGCGCTTTCCCACTCGGCCACACTGTCCGTGTTCGCCACCGCCTCGCCCCCTGCCGCGCGGATCTCGTTCGCCACCTGCTGCGCGACGCTCTCGTCTTTGCCTTCGCCGTTTACCGTTGAGCCGAGGTCGTTCACGACCACGGCCGCGCCTTCGCGCGCCATGGCGAGCGCGATCTCGCGCCCGATGCCGCGGCCCGCGCCCGTCACGACGACCACCTTGCCCTCCATCATGAGATCTTCTGCCAAGATAACTCTCCTTTCGATTTACGCCATGACAATCGTTGCGCGCAAGGTTGCCCGTGTCCTCACTGTGCCTGCAGCCCGATCCGCTTGATGAGCGTGCTCCACTTCGCAACCTCTTCCTCGATGAAGCGCAGGAAGTCCGAAGGACTCCCGCCCCCCGGCTCGGCGCCGATTGCGGCCATGCGGCTGCGCACGTCAGGGCGCGCGAGGATCGCGTTGACGTCGCGATTGAGCTTGTCGACGACGGTGCTTGGCACGCCGGCTGGTGCGACCAGACCGAACCATGACGCAGCCTGGAAACCGGGGTAACCGAGCTCAGCCACCGTCGGCAGCTCCGGCGCCTGGCTCGAGCGCTTGAGGCTGGTTACCGCCAGCGCACGCAGCCGCCCGCTGCCGATGTGCGGCAGCGCGGCCTGGATATTGTTGAGCATGAGGTGCACGTGACCACCGAGGAGATCGACAGTCGCCGGCGCCGTGCCCTTGTACGGCACGTGGACCATGTCGATGCCGGCGCGGGCCTTGAGGAGCTCCGCAGCGAGATGGGTCGAGGAGCCCGCCGAGGCGAAGTTGAGTTTGCCCGGTTGGGCGCGGGCGAGCCGGATGAGCTCGGCCAGAGACTTCGCAGGCACGCTGGGGTGAACGACAACTACGAGCGGCGTCAACGAAACGGACACGATAGGCGCAAAATCCGTCAGCGGATCGAACCCGGCTTTTGCATAAAGCGAGGGATTGATCGCGAAGCCGGGCGAGACCATGAGCAGCGTATAGCCGTCGGGTGTGGCGCGCGCAACGAGCTCGGTGCCGAGGTTGGCGGCGGCGCCCGGCCGGTTGTCGATCACGACCGGCTGGGGCCACGTCTCGGCGAGCCGCTCCGTCACGAGGCGCGCAAACACGTCGTTCGATCCGCCGGGCGCGAAAGGCACCACTAGGCGCACCGGTTTGGCGGGGTATGACTGTGCCGTGGCGAAAGCCGGCAGAAGCGCGAGCGCACAAACCGAGAGTGTAGAGAGCGCCAGTATCGACACGCGCTTATTTGATGTCGTCACCACGTCTTTGCCTCCTCCTGAAATATGATGCATTATATATCGCTTCTACACTGCAGCCAAAGGATCAACGTGAAACCGACTGAGACCCACATCAGCACCTCGGACGAGCACTCGATTACCGTTCGCGGCAAAGATCTCGTACAGGACCTGATCGGCCATGTGAGTTATACCGAGATGGTCTACCTGCTGATCCAGGGTCGGCTCCCGTCGCGCGCAGAAGCCACGATACTCGATGCATGCCTGGTCACGCTGGCGGAGCACGGGCTCACGCTGAATACACTCGTAGCTCGATTCGTGACGAGCGCAGTGCCTGACCAGTCTCAAGTCGCGATGGGGGCGAGTCTCATGACCGTCGGCGACACGTTCGTCGGGACGATGGAAGGCTGTGCGCGCATTCTGCAGGAGGGCGTGCGCAACGGCGGAGATGCGCGAGTTTATTGCGCGGATGTTGTTGCGCGTTATCGCTCGGAGAAGCGAGCGGTACCCGGCTTCGGGCATCGGTTTCACAAACCGGACGACCCGCGCTCGCCGCGGCTTCTGCAGGTCGCACGAGAGGCCGGCTGCAAAGGCGACTTCATCGATCTGCTGAATGTGCTCGCGCTGGAAGTCGACAGCGCGTGCGGACGGCATCTGACGATCAACGCAACCGGAGCGATAGCGGCTCTTTTGTCGGAAATCGGTTTCGAAGCGGATGTGATGCGGGGCCTCGCGGTCGTATCGAGGAGCGGCGGACTCGTGGCTCATATTAGCGAAGAACGCAAATCGAGATCGGCGCGATTGATCGAGCATCTCGCAAAAGAGCACGTCATCTACTCCGATGCGCAAACCGACGGCAAATAACCCGACACTGCAGCCGCTGGTACGCGCTATTCCAGATGGATGTTCGCCTCCCTGATGACTTTCGCGTATGTGGCGAGTTCTTCCTTGATCAGCATGCTGAACTCCTCCGGCGTGCTGGCGACGATCTCGTTGCCGCCCTGGGTAGCGAGGCGATCGACCACATCCGGCATCTTGAGCGCTCTCGCGGTTTCCTGGTAAAGCCGGTCGATGATCGCCCGAGCCGTGCCCGCGGGCGCAAATATGGATTGCCATGCAGTCACTTTGTATCCTGCGTATCCGACTTCCATGAGGGTGGGAACGTCAGGCGTCTGCGGCGCGCGCCTCTCCCCAGTGACCGCGAGCGCGCGTACTTTTCCCGCCTTGCGCTGAGGCACTGTAGTGACGATGGTGTCGAACATCATCGAGATCTGACCGGCGAGCGTGTCGGCCAGCGCGGGCGCACTGCCTTTGAATGGCACGTGCAGGATATCGATGTGCGCCGCGCGCTTGAACATTTCGCCGGCGAGATGATTCGAGCCGCCGTTGCCCGACGAGCCGTACTGCAGCTGCCCCGGACGCGATCGCGCAAGCTTCACGAGCTCGGCCACCGATCGTGCAGGCACGGACGGATGCACAATCAGGATGTACGGATAAAGCGTTCCCTGTGTGACGGGAGCGAAATTTCTGAGCGTGTCGTACGGCAATCTGGCGTAGAGGCTCGGGTTGAGCACCATGGGTGCCGTAGCACCCATCAATATCGTGTAGCCGTCAGGCGGCGCCTTGGCAACCTGTTCGGTCCCGATGATGCCGTTGGCGCCTGGCCGGTTTACGACGACCACCTGTTGTCCGAGCGCGGAGCTCAGTTTCTGCGCGACAGTGCGCGCGAAGATATCGCCGGCGCCAGCCGCAGGAAAGGGAACCATGAACTGTATCGGCTTCTGCGGATACGCCTGAGCGCAGGCGAGCGCAGGTGCAACGCACGCCGCGGCAAGCCCGATCCAGGTCCAGCTTTTCATTGCCATCCTCATAATATCCTCCCTTGATGCGTCAGCGCTGCGGCAAAAGCTCGTCCCAGTTTCGCGGAAGAGTGACCTTGCGGCTCACCGGCGGCCCCTGCGTGTGATTGCTGCAGTAACACTTCGACTGATTGCGGCCGGGGTCACCGGCGATGACGACTTTCGACCGATTCGAGAACCTGAGATATTTCTACGCGACGGGCGCGCCCTTGCTCTTATGCTCTTCGGCTGTTGCGAGAGACGTCTGCTGCCAGGCATTTGAACAGCCTTCGCAATCTCGGCGTGAAGACGTGTCAGCGCTTCGCGCGGGGTGCCCGCAGGCGCAACGATGCCGTTGGGTAAGTGACTGCTTCGTATCTGAGCAGTCCCGGTTCCGAGACCGTCGGCGGATTGGGATAGACAGGCGAGCGTTTGCCCGTTGTGACTGCAAGTCTGATCGAACATTGACCGCAACCTGGCCGCCGATAAGGGCGATGAGCGCGGGCGCAGCGCCTTTGTAGTGCGCGTGCGGCATCTTGATGCCAGCCTCGCGTACGAACAGCCCAGCCGCGATATGGTTCGTCGAGCCCGCGCCCCCGGAGCCATATCAGTCGAGACGCGCGCCCGACTCTTTGATCACTTTGCCCCACTTCGCGATTTCGGCGCGGATGAAGGCATCGAACTGCTCCGGAGTATTGGCGATGGGCCGGTAACCCATCGCAACGAGGCGATCACGTATCTCCGGCAGCTGCAGCACCTTTACCATGTTCGCATTGAGTTGCTGCACCACCGCGGGAGGCGTTCTTGCCGGCGCCAGGACGCCGAACCAGGAGCTCGCCGAAAAACCGGGAAAGCCCGACTCGGCGACCGTTGCGACATCGGGCAGCAGGGGAGAGCGTTCGAGACTGGTCATCGCGATCGCCCTCAACTTGCCGGCCTGCACGTGAGGCAGCGCCGACGGCAGCCCGTCGAAGGCGGTCGGCACCTGGCCGCCCAGCACATCGGCGATGGCCGGTGCGCTGCCCTTGTAGGGGATGTGCAGCAGGTTTACGCGGGCCACCGACTTGAACAACTCGCCCGCCAGGTGCGAGGCACTGCCGTTGCCAGCAGTCGCGAAGGTGATCTGTCCCGGCTTGGACCGGGCGAGCGCGATCAGCTCCTTGACTGAGCCCACCCGCAGCGATGGATGGGCAACGACGATGAGCGGCAGCGTGGTGGCGAGGGTGACGGGCGCGAAATCGTGCAGCGTGTCGTACGGCAGCTTGCTGTACAGGGCGGGGTTGGCCGCGTGCCCGATGAACACCATCGCCAGCGTGTAGCCGTCGGGCGCGGCCTTGGCGACGAGGTCGGTGCCGATAAGGGTTCCCGCGCCGGGACGGTTGTCGACGACGACCTGCTGTCCCCACAGGTCGGTGAGCTTGGGCCCCATCATGCGGGTAAGAATGTCCGAGGGACCGCCGGCGGGAAACGGCACGATGATGCGCACCGGCCGCGCCGGGAAGGTCTGTGCCGAAGCGCTTGCGGCAAGCGCGAGCACTGTCGCAGCGAGGAGAGCGCGGTAGATCGTTTGCATGATGCCTCCTGAGAGTCTCTTGGGTCAGCGGTTAAGCGCGATTTCACGCAATTTTGCTTTTTGAATCTTGTTGCCGTTGGCGCTTGGCGTGATGGGAAAGGCATCGATCGGTAGTATGCACTCGGGAACCTTGAATTTAGCGATCCGTCGCGCGCAGTAAGAGATCAGCTCGGCCTCGTCGAACCCGCCGCTTGGCGCTGGAACCACGAATGCCACCGGGCGCACGCCGCGCGGGCCGTCGATGCCGACCACCTGACTAGCGCTTACCGCGGGATGCGAGTCAAGCACCGCTTCGATCTCCAGTGGATTGACCAGGAACCCCGACAGACGCAGCACGTCGCCCATGCGCGATTGAAACACGAATTCGTTTCCGGCAACCGTGTAGCCTAGATCGCCGCTTCTCAAAAAGCCGTCCGCAGTGAATACCGCAGCCGTGGCCTCGGAGTCGCCAAAGTAACCCGCCATTTGGCTCGGCGTACGGAACTCGAGCTCGCCGCTTTCGCCGTGTTCGAGGACGGCGCCTGTCTCCGGATCGCGCGTCCGCACTGCGCCACCGGGCGCGATCATGACACCGCCGCCCAGCTCGCGCTTCTCGGGCGGGTCGGTCTCGCTGTGACGCGATATCATCGCCTGGATCTCGCTCATGCCATAGACGCCGATCAGAGTAAGGCCGCGCACTTGCGCCCGCGCGGCCTGCCCGGAGCGCGCGCCTATTACGAGGCGCACGCGCGGAAACGGCTGTTCTTTCTCGCTGGTTGCAAGCAGCTGCGCGACCATATCTCCGGCTGCCGGAAGGTGGGTTACGCGATGCCGGTGGATCGCGCGCGCCGCCGCTGCGGCGTCGAACGTCGGCAGCATCACCAGCGGCTGGCCCGCAGCGAGCGCGCCCATGGCGTTACTCAAGCCGAACACGCCGCACAGCGGAATCGCGAGTAGAATCCGCGCATCCGGCGCATTGAAGCCAAATGCGCGGGCCACGTCGCGGGCGTGGACCGCAATCGACGCTTGGTGGTGGAGCACGAACTTCGGCGCTTTGGTGGTGCCGGAGGTGGTGAAGATCACGCATCCCGCATTCGGCGCGGCCGCGTCCTCGTCGAGCGCAGGACGTGAAGCCAAGTCTCGGTAGGCGCGCACCGGGATTCCGCGAAAGCGCTCCGGCAGCGTCTGCGCTTCGTCCTCGGTGTAAACGACGATCGCCGCAAGGGAACGCAAGCTTTGCGCCGGCACGTCCTCGAGGATCGACAGGAAGTCGATCTGGCGAAAGCCCGGCCACAGGAACAGGACCTTAGGGGCGGTCCGCTCCAGGATGTCCGCCATCTCGGCGCTGCGGAAACGGGGGTTCGTCTCAACTCCGATAGCGCCGAGT
>Ga0080064_1000851_pt1 | contig 72453 bp, 60 predicted proteins | sample Subgrocontami54m_FD_69260 | JGI IMG/M metagenome (GOLD analysis project Ga0080064, IMG submission 69260) | Subsurface groundwater microbial communities from S. Glens Falls, New York, USA - GMW46 contaminated, 5.4 m (SPADES assembly) (version 2) ...
AGTCTATTTTGTCACCCTGAACGAAGTGAAGGGTCTTTCTAGCTATTTGACAATACAAGATTCTTCGCTTTGCTCAGAATGACAAATTCGGCGGTTTTCGACTTTTTACGACTGCATCATAGAATGATCTCCCAAATCGATCTTGCCGATTCAACAGAGAGTTTTCGAAATAGATCGGAATAGATGTCTGGAATCACCGGAATCAACATCAAGACTGAGCAAGAATTCTTCCTGTAACAAACAGCATCGGATACTTCCGAAGAATACAACGTTTCAAGTAGTAATCATGGTTGGTTGACTCAGGATAGAAATCGGATCGTTGCCCATAGACTTAATGTTCCAAATTGGAATTTCAAGTTTATTACTCGTATTTCCATTTTTTCGCATCTTTGGTATGATGCCGATATTCTATGACTGAAGAACATTCTCTTATTCCCGCAGAACGCATTGAACAAGCTATTCGAATGATCCGTGGGCACAAGGTGATGCTGGATAAGGACTTGGCCGTTCTCTATGGTGTTACTACAGGAAACCTCAATAAAGCAGTCGCGAGAAATCTTGACCGTTTTCCCAATGATTTTATGTTCCAACTCACAGGTGAAGAATTTAAAAACTTGAAATTCCATTTTGGAAGAGCAAGTTGGGGCGGAACTCGAACCCTCCCCCGCGCTTTCACCGAGCAAGGGGTAGCAATGCTTTCAAGTGTTCTACGGAGTAAGCGCGCCATTTTAGTTAATATCACCATTATGCGGGTTTTTGTCCGCCTCAAAGAGATGATAGCGTCCCATAAAGATTTGGCTCGCAAACTCGATACGTTAGAGAAAAAGTATGATCAGCAGTTTTCGGTGGTTTTTGACGCCATCCGGAAAATGATGACACCGCCCAAATCTACACGACGGCGCATTGGATTTAAAGTTAAGGGAAAGTAAAGCGAATCACTCCTTCCTGAAGTCAGGGGTTGAAGAGAATTGATGAATGGAGTAGATTGCACCTAGAAAGAAACAATACTGTTGCGGACATCTTGATATGCGACGGTCCAGATCATCAAGATTCAAGACGCGACCCCAAGAACGACCCTCACGCTTCCTCAAACCGATAAAATCCTTTCATATTTAGGGGTAGTGGATTACAATCGGAACTAATCCAGTTTATAAAATAAAATTACTCAGAGAGAGGAGCGTTAATTTCTTCCGCTCTCATGATCTAATTAGAGGAGAGCACGTTACCTATTTCTAGCTGAGGAGGGCGATGGGCGACCCGAAGCTACAATTCAAGAATAAATTTCTTGGAAAACTAAGATGATGAGAGAAATTATTCGGCAAATATTTATAGCGTTATTTGTTGTTCTGTTGGTTCTCTCGATTTCTAGTGGAGAGGCTGCTAACACAGAGCCGCTAATCACATCCGATAGTTCAGGCCCACTAACGCCTGAGAGTTCCCTCGAGCGCCAACAGGGTCTCCTTCGACTCGCCGAACGTAGAGATAATCAGGCGGTAAAGGAATTGATTCAAGCTCTAAAGGATTCAGATCCAGATGCCCGATATGCTGCCACATGGGTTATGGAGACGATAAAGGCCGGAGAATCCGATCGCTCACTTTTAATCGATTCATTACTAGATCTCCTCAATAAGGAGAAGAATTCGTGGGTTCTAACGCAGGCAATTATCGCATTACGTAGCCTTGAGACCAAAAAGAAAGAAGACGGCCTGCAGCTTGATTTACGAGGGCTAGATACTTTACTCGTTCTAGCCAAAAATCCAGACCCATTTATCAGATCTGCAGCAGTCGAGTCTCTTTCCCTTTGGAAAGGCGATGAGAGGGCACAGAAGATTCGACAACAAGCATTTCATGATGTTACTTGGCTGGTTCGTCGTACCAGTGGATGGCATCGCAGTATTGACCAAAGTGCCCAAGGGATCGAATTGCTGAAGCAGGCCTTAAGAGATGAAGATAGGATTATCCGCCTTGCTGCGATTGATAGATTAAGCAATCTCAAACATCCGCAGGCCATACTGCTTCTGAGTGAACGTTTATACGATGATGATGGCCAAGTTGTTTTTGAAACTATTATTTTCTTGCGAGCATCTAAAGACCTCAGTGCCGTCAAACCGCTTCTTGACTTTGCGACCTATAAAAAACAATGGGAGCCCCAAGTCAGCACTGCGATCGAAGAAATTACGGGCAAATCATTTAGGGATGCAATCAGAGATTACAAACCTCCCGTCCAAGAGGCAGCAAAGAAGGCTCCAATTAATCGAACAGATTCAACTCTTGAAGCCAAAAAGGCTAAAGCAGGCACTCTAGATGAGCGAATATCTGCTGTGATGAATCTGGCCTGGTCAGAAACACCAGAGGCCATAGAAGCATTATTGAATGCATTAAAAGATCAAGATGCACGGGTTCGATATGCAGCGGCTGAAGCGCTCGGCGCTAATTATGTTTCCACATTCAGGAACACTGACCCAGTGATTCATGCTCTGTTTGATGCAGGATTGGATTCAAACCGTTTTGTTAGAATGAAAGTGGCTGAGGTACTAAGAAATTTCCAAATGAATGACGTGATACGGAGCAGGATCTCTGAATTCCTAAGGGATCGTCTAGTGAAGGAAAAGGATCCGTTTGTAAGGGCTGAAGTCGTTAAGGGCACAGAAAGCCAAGGAAAGCATTTCTAATCTGAGAATGCAGGTATTCTGAAAAAGACCGGTTGATGACGGTCAAAAAAATGGCTGAGGTCTCGGGAGTTTCTTCTGAATGACTCGAGAAGAATGCCGCAAACAATTAATATTTAAGTGAGAGTATACTTACTTTCAGTAATCCTTAATTTTAAGATCTTCCTCTCTTGAGGACTCGTAGGTGAAAGGATGATCCCGACTTATATCGCTATACCCAGGACCCATAGATGGGGCAGTGGGTCTTTTATGAGGGGCGATCAGTGCGCGGGGAGGGTCTTCTTGGCGGTCTTTATCTGGGCCATGATCTGGTAGGCCTCCACCAGCAGAAGGAGGGTGATGCCGATCAGAATCAGGGCCACAAAGGCGATCAGATCGGGCTGAAAGTTTCCATCCCCCCATCCCGCCAGCCATGGCTTTACAAAAAGGGCCAACGCCCAGAGGGTCATCACCAGGACAAAGAACATCGGGGCCAGAATGTAGACGGGATTCCGGCCAGTCTTCATCATCCAGACGGAGATCCCAAGCAGACTCAGCGCGGCGAGGAGCTGGTTGCTCGCTCCGAAAATCGGCCAGAACTTTAAGTAAGCCGCCTCCTCTGTGATCATCAGAAAGAAGAGGGGAAGGGCGAGGGTCGCGAGGGTCGTGCCGATCCGGCCGCGTTGGCCCTTCCAGCCGGTCAACTCCTGGAGGATATACCGTCCCAGCCGGGTTGCCACGTCGAGCGTGTCATAAACAAACGTGGCGAAGGCGAGCAGGCCGAAGCTGATTGCGACCTCCATCGGGACGCCGAGCAGATGGGCAAACCGGGCGAGGCCCTTCGCATAAATCTGAGTTGGGCCTTCATTGAGCGCCGGGTCGCCCGCCGGAAGCATCATCACCGTCGCCAGGGCGATCACCGCCACCAATCCCTCCAGCAACATGCCGCCGTACCCGACCGGGTGGGCGTCGCTTTCCTGAGCGAGCTGTTTTGAAGAAGTCCCGCTGCAGACCAGGCCATGGAACCCCGAACAGGCGCCGCAGGCCACCGTAATGAAAAGAATCGGAAAGAGCGGCGCCCCTTTCGCATTATGAAAGCCGATGAACGCGGGATATTCCGCGGTATAGCCCCCGAAGAGGAGCCCGATCAGGCCGACGCCCAGGGAAGCATAAAGGAAATAGCCGCCGAGATATCCCCTCGGCTGAAGGAGGATCCAGAGCGGAAGGATCGAGGCGAAAAAGCAGTAGACCAGGATGAGGATGTCCCATCCCTTCGCGGGGTTGGAGAAGAGCGATTTCGGAAGCGCAAGGGGGAGAAATTGTCCCCCCCAGATGATCAGCAGCAGCAACGGCAACGCGACCGCGGTCGCCCATCCGAGCGACCAATTCCACCGCGTCAGGGCCAGACCTAAGAAAACCGACAGGAGAAGATAGAGAAAAGAGGCGCTGGCGACCCCCGGTCCATACTCCGCGGAGACAAAGGTCGAGGCGGTCAGGTCGGTGAAGGCGACGATGACATAGACCAGCGAGAGCCAGATGAAGAGGAGGAAGAGGAGATAGGCCCGATGGCTCATGTTTTCTTTGACCACCTCTGCGATCGAGCGGGCTTTATGGCGCAGCGACGCCATCAGATTGGCGAAGTCGTGCATGGCGCCGATAAAGATGTTGCCGAAAATAATCCAAAGGAGCGCCGGCAGCCAGCCGAACCAGAGGCCGGCCAGAATCGGCCCGACGATCGGCCCTGCGGCGGCGATGGATGAGAAGTGTTGCGCCAGAAGAATCGGAAGCCGGGTCGGCACGTAATCGACGCCGTCATTGATCCGCCAGGCGGGGGTCTCTCTCTGGTTATCAAGCCTGAAAGCCTGCTTTAAAAAGCGGCCATAGATACGGTAGGCGACGGAAAAAATGGCGATGACGATCAGGGCAATATAAAGGATACGCATTGAAATCTCTTTTCAACTTAAAATAAGTTCTAGCGCGAAAAGTTACGGCGCTCTTCTTCCTTGAGGTTTTCAGCAGGGAAACGATCTCAGGTAACCCGGAGACTTCAACGAGGCATTATATCCAAGCGGCCGGATGTTGTCAAAATGTTCCGCCGCGCATCCCACCCGGAGGCGTGATCATTTCGATCCCGGGCGGACCGCTCTTTTCAGTGAAAAGAATTGACCGTTCTCTTCCGTTTAGAATATAATAACGCCGCCTTACGTTCTTTCTTCGCAAGGTTTTTATTATTTAAGATGAGCGCCGTTAAAATAGGTCTCCTGAAGCTAAATTTATCACGGCCATGCTTCCAGGGCCGACCTACATTGAACGCCATAAATTTTGCTTATGGTGACCTATTTTAACCCGGCGGCGTTCAATTAATTTTTCGCGCTAGCGCCTATTTTAATCGGATGGAGAGAAAATGTCTTTTATCCCGGTCGCGAAATTAAGTGAAATTCCTCCGGAGTCAGGGAAGCTGATCGAAATCGGCAATCTCGAAATTGCCCTCTTTCGCCTGGGGGAGCAGGTCTACGCCACGTCGAACGTCTGTCCGCACCAGGGAGGACCGCTGGCGGAAGGGGAGGTCCGGGGGGAAAAGGTGATCTGCCCCTGGCATCAATGGCAATTCAATATCAAAGATGGAACATCGCCATTGAACCCTAAACTGAAGATCAAGACGTATCCCGTCAAACAAGAAGGGGATCAGGTTTTGATCTCTCTCACATAGAGATCATTGCTTCGGGTCTTTTCAGGTTTTTGTTTTTTATCAAAGGGAGCGACAAATGAAAAGGGGAATTTTCACCTCGATCACCGGAAGCGGATTGGTGCTTCTTCTTCTCATGGGGGGATGCGGATTTTTCAGCAAGCGGGCTTCTTTATCGGCCGATCCCCAGTCGGCGCGGCAGGTTTATGACATCCGCCTGGCCACCGAAAAATACCGGGACGTCGAAAAGGCCGAGGCCGACGGCTATTTCAGGGCGAGCGGATATATCCCGAATATGGGATACCAGTTCGCCAACCCGAAATTCTTTTCCCAGTTTGAGCTGCAGCGTCCCCCGATTCTTCTCTACAACGAACGGGATGGAAAATGGGATTTGACCGGCGTCGCCTATGTGGTTCCCTTCGACAAAAATCCGAAGAAAGTCTTCCTCTTCAAAGAGGCCGAGTACAAAAAGCAGTCGAAGACCTGCCGTTATCTGGACGGGACAAGCCTCGACGCTCCGACCATGGAGGCCTGTCCGAAAGAGCATCCGGTCACCCAGGCGGCCCTCGGGCTCTGGCATCCCGATCTCTGGATCATGTCGGCCTGGGTCTGGTATCCGAATCCGAACGGTCTTTTTTCGCTCTTTAATCCCCTTCTGACCCTGGTGGGGTAGGCGGCCCCGGCTTCAAAATCAGTTTTCCGAACAGGTCTCGGGAGCGCATCTTTTCCTGGACCTCTTTGGCCCTCTCCAGCGGGTGGACGGAATCAATGATCGGCCGGAGTTTTTTCTCTCCCAGAAGGCGGACGATCTCCAGAAGCTCCGCGCGGGTTCCCATTTTGGCGCCGACGATCGACAGCTCCTTCGAGAAAACATACCGAAGATCGATCTCCGTTTTCGGGCCGGTGGTCGCCCCGCAAGTGACCAGGGTTCCGTTCTTGGCGAGCGAGAGAATGCTTTTGGAAAAAGTCGCCGGCCCGACATGCTCGAAGACGACATCGACCCCGCGTTCGCGAGTCATCTTGGCCACCTCCCGTGAGAAATCTTCTTTCGAATAATCGATCAGGAAATCGGCCCCGACCTGGCGGGCCTGCTCCAGCTTCTTCGGCGTGCCGGCGGTGGCGATCACCCGCGCGCCGACCCATTTTCCGATCTGGATCGCCGCGCTTCCGACGCCGCTCCCCCCCGCCAAAACCAGGAGGTCCTGCCCCCGTCGAAGTCCGCTCTGGGTGATCAGCATGTGCCAGGCGGTCAGAAAGGTCAGAGGAAAGGCCGCCGCTTCCTCGAAGGAGATTCCATCCGGAATCGGAAGGATATTCGAGGCGGGAGCCTTGGTAAATTCGGCGTAGCCGCCGTCCGTCCCGGCGCCGAAAATCCGGTAGGTGTCGCAGAGATTGTCGTGCCCCGAAAGGCAATAAGGGCAGTGAAAGCAGGAAAGGCCCGGCGCGATTATCACCCGGTCTCCCGGTGCGATTCCGGTCACCCCTTCGCCGAGCGCATCCACCACCCCGGCGACGTCGCATCCGGAGATGTGCGGCAGCCGGACCTGATAGGCCGGAATCCCTTCGCGGATCCAGAGGTCGAGGTGATTGAGCGCGCAGGCTTTCACCGCGACCACGATCTCCCCCGGTCCCGCCACCGGCTTCGGGGCGTCCTCATAGACCAATACTTCAGGTCCCCCAAATTGATGGAAGCGTACTGCCTTCATAGGATCTCCTATTGATCCGGCAGACCCACCGCCGGCCGTTTTCCAGAAGAAAAAGGAAGATTTCGTTGACCTCCCCCCGGAGCGGCTCTGAAACCCAGACCGGGGTTCCGATGGCGGCGCAACGGCAGATTTCAGCTGAGCGCCGTGGTTTACGTTTCCACCTCCAAGTGGGACGCCGCCGAGTAGGTCGGCTCTGGAATCATGGCCTTGATAACTTTGCGCTTGAGGGCTTATTTTAACCATTCCCCGGAGGTCGTAATTTTTCGCGCTAGGGCTTATTTTAACTTGCCAGAGAGAGGTCAGATCACCAGGTCCGACAGGTTGAGCGACTTTCCATGCAGGTCGGGATCGGAGGCGGTCGCCAGATAGGAGAGGGCTTTTGCCACCTCCGCCGGGTGCTGAATCCGGCTTGCGTCTTCTTTCGGATAAGCGGCGGCCCGCATTTTGGTCCGGGTCCCGCCGGGATTGAGTGTGACGACCCGCAGGCCGAATGGGCCGACCTCGTCGGCCAGCGTCTGCATCATCCCTTCCAGCCCGAATTTGGAGACGGCATAGGCGCCCCAGTTGGCCCGCCCCTTCCGTCCGACGCTGGAGGTCACCGAGAGAATCATCCCAGACCGCCGCGGGATCATGGTCCGGACGACCGCCTGCGTCACCAGGAACGTCCCGTTGAGGTTGATCCGGATCACCTCTTCCCATGCTTCCGGAGGGTAGGTCGCGATCGGCTCGGAAGGTCCGAGCACGCCGGCATTGTTGATCAAAATGTCGATCTTCCCCCACTCCGAAACGACCTGGCTGACCATCCGCTGAACTTCCCGGCGGGAAGAGATATCGGCGCGAAAGGGACGGAGCCGTTCTTTTGATCCTTCCATCTCCTTTGCCAGACCGAAGATCTCCCCTTCGGTCCGCCCGCAGTAAGCGACCTTCCCCCCTTCGGCTGCAAAAAGGGTCACGGCGGCCTTTCCGATTCCCCGGCCGCCGCCGGTGATTAAAATGACTTTGTCCTGAAGCCGCATTCGAACCTTCTCATGTTGGTCGATAGGATAGTCGAAATCAGCGCGGAGTTCAAGGAGAGTTCTGTCGGCCGCCGCCTCTCCCCCTGCCGGAATTGGAACTGTTGGAATTTTTTTGGAATATTTTTCTTGACACGTCCTCAAGGGACAGGGTATTCCTCCCCCTTTAAAATAGGCCCTAGCGCGGAAAGTTACGGCGCTCCTTCGATGGGGGAGCAACTGTGTTGTCTGACCCTACGGCGGTGAAGCCGACCTTTGTGGCGGATGTCGCCGGCAGCTATATGATAAAGCTCATTGTGAATGATGGAAAGGCCGACAGCCTCCCGGACACCGTGATGGTTACGACCCGGAATTCTCCTCCCGTGGCGGAGGGGGGACCGGATCAAAAGGTTGTTGTAAGCGCCAGAGTGACCTTGGACGGTTCCGGTTCGAGCGATGTGGATGGGGACCTGCTCACGTTTCGATGGTCATTCATTTCCCGCCCGGCAGGAAGCGATGCGGCGTTGTCGGATTCCACAGCGGTGAGGCCGACCTTTGCGGCGGATCTCTCCGGGAGCTATGTGGCGCAGCTCATTGTGAATGATGGAAAGGTCGACAGCGCCCCGGAGACCGTGACGATCACGACCCAGAATTCTCCTCCGGTGGCCGATGCCGGAGCCGATCAAACGGTTTCTGTCGGAACGATTGTTACGTTGAACGGATCGGGCTCTCAAGATGTGGACGGAGATTTTCTCACCCATGCCTGGTCGGTTGTTTCAGCTCCTGCCGGCAGCAGCGCGGCTCTCTCCGATCCGCGCGGACCGATCACCACCTTTATCGCCGATCGCCCCGGCGCCTATGTGGTCCAGCTCATCGTGAACGACGGGAAGGTCAATGGCGATCCCGACACGGCTGTGATCACGACGACGAACAGCCCCCCGGTTGCCGACGCCGGTCCCGATCAACAGGTGGCTGAAGGAAGCACCGCGGGCCTGGACGGGGCCGGCTCTTCGGATGTTGATTTTGACCCGCTCACCTATCAATGGTCCTTTACGTCAAAGCCGACTGGAAGCGCAGCTGCCCTCTCTGATGCGGCCGCCGTGAGACCCTTTTTTCTGGCGGATCTGGCAGGCGCCTACGTGGCGCAGCTCATCGTCAACGACGGAAAAGTGAACAGCCAACCGGATACTGTGACCATTATCGTCAAGGCGGCGCCTGTTGCAACAGACGATATTTATCATGTGGCCGAAAACGGCGCCCTGAGCGTTCCTCCTCCGGGAGTCCTGACAAACGACCGGGATGCCGACGGAGATCCGCTGACCGCTCTTCTCATGACAGGCCCCGCGAACGGCACGCTCGCCTTCAATGCCGACGGCTCCTTTACTTATACGCCAAACGTTCACTTCAACGGGATCGACCGATTCAGTTACCGGGCAACGGATCGCTTTCAGGAGAGCAATACCGCAACGGTGACTCTGATTGTCGATCCGGTAAACCATCCGCCCCTTGCCGATGCCGGAGCCGACCAGATCATCCTTCGAGAACAGACGACCACACTCAACGGAAGCGGATCGTTCGATCCGGATGAAAATCCTCTGATCTACCGCTGGTCCCTGATATCGCGGCCTACGGAGAGCGCCGCTGTTCTCTCCAACGCCACGTCGGAGAGCCCTTCCCTCCTCATGGATATTCCAGGCGACTATGTGGCGCAGCTCATCGTCAGCGATGGAGTCATCGACAGCGTTCCCGATACCGTTCGCGTGACGTTTAGTGCCTGGATCAAGGTGAATCTGATCTCCCCGATGGATGGAGACCTGATTCAGACCTCTCCGATCACCGTCAATGGCGTCGTCGATGATCCGCAAGCGATTGTTAGGGTCAACGGCATCCCGGCGGCCGTCGCCCCCGATGGCAGTTTTATCGCCTCAGACGTTCCTCTTCTGGAAAGCTTCAATACAATCACCGCCCAAGCCGCCAATCCGGTGGGTCAGACCGACAGCGACAGCGTCATTGTCTCTTATCAGCCGGGACCGGTCCCTTTGAGTGTTGCAATCCTCTCGCCGTTGGAGGGCTCTCAGATCGAATCGACCCGCTTTGTCGTCACCGGCGTCGTGAGCGATCCTTCGGCGACCGTCCTGGTAAACGACACCCTCGCCACCGTTGAGGAGGACTTCTTTGAGGCCGCCGTTTTCACCTGCGCCCTGCCGGGGCCGCTCCCGACTCAAACGGGAAGTGAACCCGATCTCTGCACGATCACCGTGACCGCCTATTCACATAGCCTAGAGAATGGGACGGCCACCAGAGACGGTCAGGTCGCCACCCAAACCCTGACTTACACCCATTCCCCTTCGGAAGCCCCCTTGACGGTGAGGATCACCGAGCCTTCGTCTGAAAAGCGCTTCACCTTCTCACCCGTTGAAATCAAAGGGACGGTCAACGATGTTCTTTCCGGATTCTCTCCAACCGCTGTCACCGTCAACGGCATTCGGGCGATCGTCCACGCCGGCGCCTTCAGCGCCCTTGTCCCGCTCGACGACGGGATTAACCAGATCACCGTGCATGCCGAAAACCTCGTGGGGAGCGATGCCTACGACTCGACACGGATCATCTACGAACCTCTCGACAAGCCGCTTTCCCTCCTGGTGACTGCGCCGGTCGCTCCCTTCCTCGTGAATCATTCCCCTATCACGGTCTCGGGCGACGTCAACGACAGCAGCGCCGCGGTCGACGTCAACGGTATACCGGCCGTGCAGGATTTCAGAAGTTTTAAGATCCCCGCGGTTCCGCTTTCGATCGGTCTCAATTCGTTGACAGTCACCGCCACGCGTCCCAACGGGGAGCGCGTGACAACCACCCTCCAGGTCACGCATGATCCTAATGCGCCCTCGCCGCCGCCACCGACCTTAGCGCCCCTTCCGGAATATGCGCGGACTTATTTTATCGAGGTGACCGGCCTGACCGGCCCCTTCTACCGTGTTGAAACCTTTGTCAACGGCAGACCCCATCCGGTGGTTCAGGCCGACGCCCAGGGGCTCTTCAAGACAGTGGCCTTCCTTCTGCCGGAAGACGGTCCTTACCACCTCTCGGCCCAAGCCATCGACCTGTCGGGAAACAGAAGCGATCTTTCCGCCGAGGCCGTTGTGATCAGAGACACTCTTGTGCCCGCTGTGGCAGCAGAGGTGCGCCCGAGACGATTCGGTCTCGCCGCCACCCAGGTGGAGATCGTCGGATCGACCGAACCGTTTGCCGATGTCGAAATCAGCACTTACAATGACAGCCCCCGTCATGTCATCGCCGATGAACGGGGTCGGTTTTCGGTTGCCACACACATTAACGCAGGCGAACACTTTGTCGGCGTCACGGCGAGGGACGCTGCCGGGAATATCGGCAGCAACCTCCGGACATTTTATACGATTCACCCAGGATGGGAAGAGACGCCGATGGCTCCTCTGATTGACCCGCTCCCGAACCCGATGAACGCGACCGCCATCCCTATCGAAGGGAACGCCTATCTGTTCGGCCAGATCGATCTCTATCGGAATAACGAGTTGATCGGAACCGCTACCGCCGATACGCGGGGAAGGTTCCGCTTCGAGAACGTTTCCCTTCTGCCGGGAACCAATATCTTTAAAGTGCGGCAGAAGCGGCTGCAGGCTTTTCGGCATGGCGGGCTTCTCTTCTTTGAACCGCCTGATCGTTTCCTTGATCCGGTTGACTCCGCGGAGGTGGTCGTTGAAGTCATCGCAGGCGCCCCCGCTATCCCTCAGGTGAATATCACTTTTCCGATGGATGGCGCCGTGGCCGACGCGGAATATCTTCCCTTGCGGGGAAGCGTTAGCGACCCTAATGCCCTCATCCGGGTGACCCCGACGTACACCCTCGAAGGGTCCGCTCAAAATATCGGGAATACCTTTGTCAGTGATTGGAAGATCCCCTTAATTCCCGGGGAGAACGTGCTCTGGGTTGAAGCGATCGCGCCGGACGGTTCCCGCGGCGTGGATAAGGTGAGGGTCTTCTCCAGAAGGGATGCCGCCATGCCCTCTGTGAAGTTGGCCCGCCCGGTCGAAAATGAAGGGATCTTTGAACAATTTATTTTGGCCGCAGGGAAAGTTGATCCTTCAGTGCAAACGGTCATTGTCAACGAAGCCGAGGCGATCCCTGCCGAAGGAAGCTTTACAGCCGACTTGATCGATCTCTCCAGCCGGTACGGGGCCGATCCGAGGCATGAAGGGAAGGTTCTGATCACCGCTTGGGCCGTGGATGACCAGGGGAAGATCGGAGAAGATCAGGTCGCCGTCGATTTCAGAGATCTTCCTATCCCAGAAGTATTCGTTTTGAGACCTCTTGACGGGGAGATTGTGACCGCATCCCCCATGGTCCTTACCGGAGAGGTATCGGACGCCACCGAGGTCACCGTCAATGGGCGCTCGGCCCGGATAGAGGGACGCTTTTTTTCCATCCAGCTGGACCTGGCCGAAGGGGACAATCGGATCGTGGTGATTGCGAAAAATGCGGCCAAGGGCGCAGTCCAAACCCTCGACGTCAGCTACCAACCTTTCTTGGCTCTTACCTCCCTGGTCATCGAGGATGCGAAACCCTTTATTGCCAAGGGAGAGGCCGTTCAGCTTCGCGCCGTCGGCGTGCGAGGGGACGGGAACCGGGTCGATTTAACTCACTTGGTGAATTGGAGCAGCAGCGCGCCGGCAATCGCCGCCATTAATAACAGAGGTTTTGTGACGGGGCTGGCCAGAGGGACGACCACCCTCAGCGCCGGCTTTAACGGCTTGACCGCTGACTCCAAGTTAACCGTCGGGCTCCAAACGCTGCAGAAGATCGAGATTGCCCATCAGAAAGTCTTTATTCTGGTCAGCCTTGAGCCGCAGTTCACACTGAACGCCCCAGCTTTGGAGCTGGGAGAGATCCTTTCGTTGACCGCCTTTGGAAGCTACAGCGACGGCTCCACCCTTGTCTTTGGCAGCGGCTTTAACCCGCTGGCTGCTTGGGCCAGCAGCGATTCGACCGTTGCTTCCATCGATAACTCCGGCAGGTTGACGGCCCTGCGATTTGGGACGGCTCAGATTACGGCAAGTTATGGAGGCATCACCGGCCAGACCACCGTCACCGTTCTCCCGCCGCCGATGTTCCTCTTCATCACCGATCCCCTCACAGAAACCGCGACCACGGCCGCCCAGATTACGGTGAGCGGCACGGTCATGACAGAGGCCCAAGCTGTGGAGGTGCGTGTCAACGGAATCTTGGCGCAGGTAACAGGGAACCAGTTTCTCGTCACGGGGGTGCCTCTGACGGTCGGAAACAACACCCTTACCGCCGAGGCCGCCGACAGCAACGGCGCCATCGCCGCGTTCGAAATCGCGGTTCAATCCTTTCCTCTCCCTCCGATACAGCTTTTTATCACCGATCCCGTCGGCGGAACCGTCATCGACCGCGATGAAGTGACCGTTCAAGGGAGAGTAATCTCCCAAGCCCCTGAGGTAGGGGTAAAAGTGAATGGGGTTTTGGCGCAGGTGTTCGGAGACCGATTTGTGGCCAATGGCGTGCGGTTGACGCCGGGAACGAACACCCTCATCGCCCGGGCCACTGACCTCAGTGGCGCAACCGCCGAGTCCCAGGTCACCGTGAGGTCTGCTCCTGCCGCCAACAGCATTACCTTGCGATCTAATATCGAATCCGGCATCGCGCCTTTGGGAATCGCCTTGAAAATAGAAAGCTCCTTTGGAGATTTTCCATCCTCAACGATTTCGTTCAGCGGACCGGCCGCAGTCCAGATCACCGGAGTCAGCCCGTCGGAATACCAGGCCAACTTCACGGTGGAAGGGATTTATTTCATCACGGCAAGGGTGACCGATGGACAGGGGATTCTCCGCACCGATACGGTTGCGATCACGGTGCTCAATTTGATACAAATGGATACCTTGCTAAAAGGGAAATGGAATGGGATGAGGGGGGCGCTTATGAACGCGAATATTACTGATGCCCTACAGAGTGTTGTCGAAGAATCTAGACCAAAATACCAACAGCTTTTTGAGTTATTTGGAGGGAATCTTCCCAATGTCGCTGCAAACCTGCCTGACCTTCGATTGATTCGAATTATTGGAGATGTGGCTACCTATTATGTGATTAAGATCGAAAATGGTATTGAAAAGGCCCACTTTATTTATTTTTCACGTGACGACAATGGGTTCTGGAAGTTACATGCCTTCTAAAGTACTATCATTAATACGGCGACTGGAACAATTCCGGTTGAATGTGAACGGGCGGAGGGAACTCAGTGTCGAAGTTCGAAAAGTTAAAAAGACGTTGGGAAGAATTAGCTTATTGGCAGAAGGGGGCCATCATCGGAGGGGGCTTACATATCGGGATAATTCTCCTGATCGTTCTAGCGGCGCTTCTCTTTGTCCCAAGAACAGCTCCCCCTGGCAGTGGCGATCAGGGGACAGCCCTCGCATGGATCTTATTTATTTTTTATGGATTGATTGAATTTGTCCCGGTGTGGAGTTTATATTTAATCACGGGCAAAGATTTAGCTTTTCCTGGGCGAAACCTTTGGATATGGTTCTTATTTATCGCTTGCGGAACATTATTTTATTCGCTTGTAGGCATCGGAATAGCTGAGGTTCTAAGAAGGGTAAAGCGACAGAATGAATAATTTAAAGTTGCTGGACAAAAGAGGTGGAGCCATATCTATGTGGATGAGAGGGATTAAGTTCACGTTCCTCTTGCTGATCATTTTACTAAGCGCATTTAAAATTGCAAATGCTTATGAAGTTTCTACACATATTAAGATAACAGAAAAAGCAATGGGACAGGCAGCAAATTATAATGCTTTTACGAGCGCCTTTACGATTGATGGAAATAACAGCATAGCTGAGGGAAGCAACCACGAAGACGACATAATTTCTCTTACTACTCCTTTTGTCCCTGTAAGATCTCGGCATCATTTTTATGATCCAACCAATGGAAGTGGGTTGACTTTTTCTGGATGTAATCTCTTTCCAGCCGGTTGTAAACCATCTCTGATGTGGGGTTATCGCGATTCGGATAACGATTATTCCTGGACTAAGGCGCGAGAGGAAATGTATACCGCTCTTACCGGGAAAGATTTTAATGAAGTGACGGTCGCCTCAACGGCAGACGAACGCAAAGAATACTTCCAAAAAATGTTTCGCTCTGTTGGGCAGGTTATGCATCTTGTTCAGGACCTAGCCTCACCTGCGCATGTCCGCAATGACCCGCACCTACCTATTCCCGGCCCGCTTGCTGGTGATCTCTACGAGAAATATGCAGAGGCGAAGTATAACGATTCTTGGACGACCAATTATCCGACCGTGAATCTTAGCCAGTTTTCGGGTTACTGGAACGCACCTCAAGGGCTTGCTTTTTTTACAAACAAAAACTTCATCAGTCAGGACACTAACTTTGATAATTTCAATCAGAGCGGCCAGTTAATCTATAACGACCCTCAAATTGCTGGGCTAGTCACTAAAACGGAAACCATCCAGGATCAATTCGGGAACACCGTTCAAGTTCAGGTTGATTATGTGAGAAACGTTGTTCAAGACCCGTTCACGGGGGATATTATTAACAATGACCAATTGAGCGCCTTTTCTGTTTTTGACTTCGAAGCCCAAGAGCTTTTAGGAAAAAGGGTGTACACCGTTAATGACGGCACGATGGAGTCGGCGGCAAATGTTTTAGTGCGTCGTGCCGTCGGTTACTCCGCCGGCCTTCTGAATTACTTCTTCCGCGGTCAGCTCAAAATCATCCCCGTCTCAGGGGGAATCCAGATCCAAAACACCAGCACGGAAACCATCGGTTCCTATATCGACCCCGGCACAGGAAGTTCCATCGGAAACATCAGCGTCTATTATGACAACACATTTTCCAATAGACAGCTTCTGACCAGCTATAATCTTCAGATGCCTTTAGCCTCTGGCGGAACAATAGACATCCCCTTCGTTGCTCCCACGGACAACATCCTACCCGGAAAATACATTATCGTATTTCGGGGCAAGCTGGGGGAGGAAGAAGGAGCGGTCATCGGCAAGGTCACCGCCCCGTTGCAGGTCTTCTACCGGGCCGATGTCGGCGGGGTAGAAAAGATTTATCGGATTGGAATCGATGGACTCAATAAAACCGTGGTGTTTGACAACACAGATCCGAACATCGTGATTGACCAGATGGCCGTTTCCCCCGATCAAACCAAACTTGCCTTTACCCATGGGACGAATGGGACGAACATTTCTTTGATCGATTTTTCCACAGGCCAAATAACTCCCCTCCTCCCCAACCAAGGGGTTGATGTCAATCGGGCGGACCCCGGTTGGTCTCCCAATGGGGATCGGATCGTTTTTGATCGAGGGCTCAGCCGTACTTTGCCGAGTGCGCCAAAAGCCGCCCTTTTCATTCGAGATCTTGCAACAGGAACAGAGACCCAACTCACACCTCTCCCGGCGGCGAACGGGGAAACGTTTGGTTTTGCGACCCAGCCGGCCTGGTCCCCCGATGGAAGCCTCATCGCCTACTCCTTGCGGATCGACGATCCCCGACCCCCAAGCTGCGTGAATGACTATGTCATCGCTCTCGTCGACCCGGCGGGTCAACCCCAGGGACACCTCACCTGCGATGGCGCCATCGCATTTACCGATAGGAGCCCTACCTGGAGCCCGGACAACCAATCGGTCGTCTTCAGCCGCCAGCAGCCGGCACAGGGATTGGCCCATCTGTACAAAGTGCCGAGAATCGGGGGCGCACCCGCCAAACTGACCGATGCCGTCGGGAACATGCAAATCGAATTTAATCCGGCCTGGTCCCCGGATGGGGATTGGATTGCAGTGGCCTCCACACGCGACGGAGATTTTGACATCTGGTTGGTCGACCCAAACACCGGAGCCTATTTCCGCAATCTGACCAATGACAATCCCGCCACGGATGGGAACCCCGCCTTTGGATGGGTGCCTTAAATATTCTAATCAGTCATGAGCCCAACTGAATCGTCATCCGTCTGCGACTTGTCTCTTTTCCCCTCAGATCGTTTAAAATCACCTCCAGGAACAGCGACGGCGCTTCCGTCTCGTCAGCGGATACGGTCTTTACCACCCTGAGCCCCATCACCATCACGATCACCTCGCCGCTGGCAGGGGAAGTGATCGGGAAGACGGAGGCGTTGATCAAAGAAACCATCAACAATGGCTACCGGTATGTTGCAATTGGACCTTCTCATCAGCGTGAAATCGTGATATATATTTTCTCCGGCCGCGCGATGCCGTTTTCTTTATGCGCGCCGTTATCGGAGAAGAGGGGATGCCGTTTAGATTCAGCGACAGTAAAGAGGTCGATATCGGCCAGCTTTTGGAACTGTACCGTTCCGCCGACTGGGCGAAGAGCCGGACCGCGGAGGAGGCCGAGGCGGTTCTCTCCCACTCCAGCCTGGTCTTTACCCTCTGGGAGGGAGAGCGTCTGGCCGCGTTTGCGCGGGTCCTGACCGATTTTATTTTCCGCGCGGCGATTTATGACGTCATTGTGCACCCTCGTGTTCAACGAAAGGGGGTCGGGAGGGCATTGATCGATAAGGTGCTGACCTATCCGGCCCTGAAAAAGGTGCCCGTTTTCCATCTGCTAACCCGTGACAAGCGCGCATTTTACGAGAAGCTGGGTTTTGTCGCGGCCCAGGAGCGGGACTACAGCGCGATGATTTTGGTGCGAGACGATGAAAAAAAATAAAGGAGCGCCGTTAAAATAGGTCTCCTGAAGCTAAATTTATCACGGCCATGCTTCCAGGGCCGACCTACCCGGCGGCGTTCAATTAATTTTTCGCGCTAGGACCTATTTTAATCGTTGGCCGATTCTTTGGGCGACTTAACCCCCAAGCGCCTCCCGCGCAGGATCTCGGTCCGGCAGGTGGTCGAAGGTTTAGGAGGGCCCTTTTTTTCTGGAAAGAGCGAAATCAAGGCGGGTTTGGAGGCGCCGGATTTCGGGATGGAGCTGGAGGGCGGCGGGGAGTCGATTGAATGAGGCCCTTGCTTCGTCGATCCGGTCGAGCGTCAGCAGGAGCCGTAATTTTCCGGTAAGGGAGGCGGCGTGCTGCGGCTCTTTTTTGAGGGCTTCCTCATACATGCCGAGCGCCTCGAGCGGCTGTTCCCCTTCGATCTGCCGCCCATTTTGGGCCAGCAGATCCGACTCCGTCGGGATCAGGACATCGACGAACTCCCGAATCTGCCGCTCCGGCAAGACGCCGACGAATTCGTCGGCAATCCGGCCATCGATAAAGGCCTTGACCGCCGGGATTCCCTGAATGCGGTAGAGGGCCGCCAGGCTCGGATTCGCATCGGTATTGACCTTCATCAACCGGACCTTCCCCTGATACGAATCGACGACCCGCTCCAGGACGGGGCCGAGGGTTCGACACGGTCCGCACCAGGGGGCCCAAAAGTCGACCAGCACCGGAAGCGATTTGGACGCGGTAATGACCTTTTCTTCAAAGTCGGCCTGGTTTGCTTCTCCGATCCAACCTGCTTCCATCGTGACCTCTTAATAAAATTCAAATGGCCGTCCGGATGAGGGCGGTTCCTTTACTGAGTATATCATGGGACCCTCGCTGCGTCTTTACCGGAGCGGATCGCCGCGCCGGACCCAGCTGATGACGTCGGTCGCCACCTCTTCGACCGCCCGTCCGGTCACGTCAACGATCCCCCATTTGGGGTTCTGGCGATAGATTTCCCGGCAGTAATTGAGCTCCTGATTGATGATCTCGATGTCGGCGTAGCCGGAGACCCGCTGATTGAGCTTCTGCAGACGCGCCTCGCGGATCTCCATCAGACGTTGCGAGTCGATGACCAGGGCGACGACCCGGCCGGGATTGACCTTCTGAAGTTCTTTGGGGAGGGGAAGGTTCAGGATAATCGGAATGTTGGCGACCTTGTAGCCGAACTGCGCCAGATAGATCGAAAGGGGGGTCTTGGCCGTTCTGGATGGGCCGACCAGCACAATATCGGCATGGGGGACCCCGAGCAGGTTCTGGCCGTCGTCATGTTTGACGGTAAACTGGACCGCTTCCACCCGGCCGAAATAATGGGTATCGACCCGGTGGAGCCTTCCAGGTTCGGAGTTGGGAGGGCTGTTTAGAAAGTGGCTCATCGCGGTTAAAATGGGGCCGAGAAGGTCTACGGCGAGAAGTCCCGATTGCAGCGCCCCCTCCCGCATCTTTAAACGGAGCGATTCCGAGACAAAGGTAAAGATAATCAAACCCCTTTTGGATTTTGCCTCCTGCAGAACCTCTTCGATTTGGGTGAGGGTCCGGATATTGTGCCGGCGCAATACCACCGTCTTGGCGTCGGTAAATTGCGCCAGGGCCGCTTGGGAGATTTTTTCTCCGGTCTCCCCGGTCGCGTCCGAGACGACCAGGATGGGGCGGAGTTCAGAGGTTTGAGGATCCATAGCAGGGGATCATAGCCGATTTTTTTTCAAAAACCAACAAGCGATCTTCACCGGCGACCGTTTTTGACACCGCAGGTTCTCTTTAATTGAGAGAACCGCGTTGATCTTTCGCCGCGGTTTTGTTAAGCTCTTCCCGGAGAAGCGAGGTTCAGAAATCGAAGCGTTTCCATCCCATGGAATAGGCAGTTCAGGAAGGTTTTAGATGAATGTAGAAGAAAGGAAAAGCGATCGTATGTCGAATTTCACACAGGTTCCCGCAAGGATCAATCGATTGGAAGAGTTGGCCTATAACCTTTGGTGGAGCTGGCATCCGGAGGCGCGGGCTCTTTTTGAGGCGCTCGATCGCCCCCTTTGGAAGGTGACCCAACATAACCCGGTGAAGGTATTGCGGGAACTGCAGTTGGAGCGATTGAAGGAGGCGGCGGAAGATCCGACCTTCCTGCGGCGGTATGACAGCGTGTTGAAGTTGTATGACACCGATCACGGTCCCCGGCCGACCTGGTTCGGCCAGCGCTTCCCTGATCTGGCCGACCAGCCGATTGCTTATTTTTCAGCCGAATTCGGTCTTCACAATTCGCTGCCGATTTATTCCGGCGGGCTCGGTCTGTTGGCGGGAGATCATTGCAAAGAGGCGGGGGATGTGGGGCTGCCGCTGGTTGGAGTCGGATTTTTATACCCGCAGGGCTATTTCCACCAGCATATCCAGGCCGACGGATGGCAAGAGGCGACCTATCGTCCCCTCGATCTCCAAAGCGTCGGAATTCAGCCGGCGGTCTTCCCCTCGGCCGGATCGGTCCTGGTCGAAGTTCCGGTCGGCTCACGGACGGTCCACATTGCCGTCTGGCAGGTTCAGGTCGGCCGGGTCCGGCTTTATTTGATGGATACCGACGTTCCGGAAAATGCCCCCTGGGATCGGGAGCTTTCGGCCCGGCTGTACGGGGGGGACCAAGAGCTTCGGATCCGCCAGGAAATTGTTCTAGGGATCGGCGGGGTCCGGGTTCTCAGGGCGCTCGGCATCCACCCCCAGGTCTGGCACGGCAACGAAGGCCATACCGCCTTTTTTATGCTGGAGCGGATCCGGGAGTTGGTGGCGGCCGGCCAGTCGTTTGAAGAAGCGGCCGAAGAGGTCCGGAAAACGAGTATCTTCACCACCCACACCCCTGTTCCGGCGGGGCACGACGCCTTTCCTTCGTCGCTGATCGAAAAATATTTTTCAAGCTATTGGCCGACCTTGGGGCTCGACCAGGCCCGCTTCTGGGAACTGGGGCGGCATCAGGAGGGGTGGGGGGAAGCGTTCAACATGACCGTTTTGGCGCTCCACCTGTCGCAGGGACACAACGCGGTCAGTCAGCTGCATGGCCGGGTCACCCGAAAAATGTGGCATTCCCTCTGGCCTGAGGTGAAGGAGGAGCAGGTCTCCATCATTTCGATTACCAACGGCATCCATGTTCCGACCTGGGTTTCACCGGAGATCAATGCGCTCTTTAAGCGATACATTTCTCCCGACTGGGTTCACCATCATGATGATCCGGTTTTCTGGCAGCGGGTGATGGATATTCCCGACGATCTTTTTTGGGAGACCCGCCAGCAACTCAAGCGGAAGCTGCTGGGATTCATCCGGGAGCGGGCGAGGGCTTCATGGATCCAGGACCGGGCCGACCCGGTCCAACTTTTGGCTGCCGGAACACTTCTCGATCCGGGAGCGCTGACGATCGGCTTTGCGCGTCGTTTCACTCAATATAAACGGGCGACGTTGATTTTCCAGGACCTGGAGCGGCTGAAGCGGATTCTGGGTGATCGATGGCGTCCGGTCCAACTGATTTTCGCCGGAAAGGCCCATCCTGCCGATGAGGTCGGGAAGCGGTATATCCAACATATTTATAGTCTGGCGAAGGATTCCGGCATGGCGGGGCATATTGCCTTTGTGGAAAATTACGACATGCATGTGGCGCACTTCTTCATACAAGGGGTCGATGTCTGGCTGAATACTCCCCGTGCGCCGTTGGAAGCGAGCGGAACCAGCGGCATGAAGGCAGCGCTAAATGGCGTTCCACAACTGAGCATCCTCGATGGATGGTGGCCGGAAGGGTACAATGGGTCGAACGGCTGGGCCTTCGGTGTTCCGCCGCGTCCCTCTCACGAAATGGCATCGCCTGAAAATCAGGATGCCGCCGATGCCGAAACCCTCTACCGGATTCTGGAGCATGAGGTGATCCCTCTCTACTATCATCGGGATGCCGACGGCGTTCCTCGTGGATGGATCCAGACGGTCAAGGAGACGGTCCGTTCCATTGTGCCTGTCTTTTGCGCCCGCCGGATGGTTAAGGAATATGCGGATCAGCTATACGCCCCTGCCGCCCGCCGCTCCAAAAAGTCGTAGAGGCTGCTGAAAATGTCCATCTGCTGCGTTCTCGGTTGCTCGGAAATCCTCACGTACCATAAAGGTACGCTGCGGTTTCCTCGCTCTCTGCGGCCTTGCAGATGGCGCATTTTGAGCAGCCTGAAAAAGGTTTAAGCAAAGGATAGGAGAGGCGTGTGGATTTAACCGAAAAGCTGGTTCGGACGAGGGTGGTTTATCAGGGGAAGTATATCCGGGCGGAAGAGCAGACGGTTTTGCTTCCGAATGGGAACGAGGCGATGCGGGAGATTGTTTCGCCTCCGGATGCGGTGGGGATTCTTCCGATCGATTCGGACGGAAGGGTCTATCTGGTCCGGCAGTACCGGCCCGCCATCGGCCGGGTGACGCTTGAAATCCCGGCCGGTATTTTAGAGCCGAATGAAAAACCGATCGAGACTGCGCGGCGGGAATGCGCAGAGGAGACCGGGATGAATCCGGATCGGCTTGATTTCCTTTTCTCCTACTACCATTCTGTTGGTTTTTCGACCGGAAAAATCGATGTCTTTCTGGGGCGCGATCTAACTCCAAAGCTGGATGCGCATGCCGATGCGGAGGAGTTTTTAGAGGTGATCACCCTTCCCTTTGAAGAGATTTACAGGCAAGGACTCGCCGGGGAAATTATAGACAGCAAGACCCTCCTCGCCCTTTTGTGGTATCGGCAGACGATTCATCCTGCCTGATAACGACCGCCTGCCTTGTGTCGGCCGGTCATGGGCAAGCGTTCAAGCGGTTTTAAAGAAATTCTCCAGGAGGGTTTTTGCTTCCTTGATGGTGAACGGTTTTTGCAGCTGGAGGTTTCCGGTCCCCTGGATGAACTCGAAAGTTTCTTTGCTTGCGATGTCGGCGGTGAGAAAAACAACCCGTTTTGCCAGATGGGGCGCATACGTTTTGATTTTTTGATAAAAATCTTTTCCATTGATGAAAGGCATTTTGATATCGAGGAAAATCAGATCGTATTCCCCATCCTTCAGTTTCCCGGCCGCCTCCCGTCCGTCGATGGCGCGGTCAGCCTGATACCCGATGCGGGAAAGGAGATGCGTCAGTAGGTCGAGGAGGAGCGGTTCATCATCAATGACAAGGATTTTCTTCATGGGGGGCACATCTACCCGACATCCACAGGGACCTTGATAATTTCCTTCCGGATCGCATAGAGAATCAACTGCGAAAGGGTACGGAAGCCGAGCTTGTTCATGATATTCGCCCGATGGGTCTCCACTGTTTTCACGCTGATTCCCAATTCTTTTGCCACCTCTCTGTTTCTAAAACCGTTTGCCACCAAACGGGTCACTTCGATCTCGCGTCCGGTTAAGTGCCTTCGTTCTCCCATGATTTCCCCCGCTTATTAAGAATGTCCCATTTCTTCGTAAATTAAATCAGGTGCTTCTTTATTATGTAAGGAATATAACATTTGGAGAAAAAAAAGAAAATCAGAGGAAAGCTCGTTTTTATGTAAGACAATGTCTGATTTTTTTATAGGGTTTTATCCTACATCATGGCGCACGAAGATTGAGTCTAGTCGTGGTTGTTGGCGAGCTTTTTTCTGATGACGTACCGGGTGACTTCGGCATTGTTTTTAAGGCGCATCTTTTTTAGAAGGCGGGCGCGATAGGTGCTGATGGTTTTAACGCTCAGTGAGAGCTCTTCGGCCATGTTCCCAACCGTTTTCCCAGACGCAATGAGGCACATGATCTGGTATTCGCGGTCAGAGAGGATCTCGTGAAGCGGTTTGTCGGAGTCGGTTTCTAAATTATAAGCAAGCTTCTCGGCAAGGTGCGGGCTGACATACTTTCCCCCCCGGGCCACCTTTCTGATCGCCGCGACCAGCTGTTCCGGGGCGCTTTCCTTTGTCAAATATCCGGAGGCCCCTGCCTTGAATACCCGGATCGCATATTGATCTTCCGGATGCATGGTCAGCACCAGGACATGGATCTTGGGCCATTCGCTCTTTAGCTGTTTTAAGGTCTCCAGCCCCCCTCTTCCCGGCATGGAGATATCCAGGATGACCACATCCCAGTCACCGACCCGCACCTTGTCGAGGAGATCGGGGCCGTTCCCGGCCTCTCCCCCCACCACCATATCCGGCGTATCGGCCAGGATCTGTTTCAGCCCCTTGCGAACGATGGCATGATCATCGGCGATGAGAATTTTGATCATAAAAGTCCTGCGGGCGACGTTCCCCGCTCTGCCGGAAGCTGAACATAGACCTCGGTCCCCTCTCCTTTCACTCCCCGGATCGTCACCTTGCCTTCCCAGAGGCGAACCCGTTCGCGTATCCCCAACAGCCCGAGCGATTTGGAGTGGTTCGCCTGGCCCTCGGTAATACCGATCCCATTGTCTTTGACCTGAAGGACAAGAGAGGAGGTCTCCTTTATGAGACGGATATCGACCTGATCGGCCTTTGCATGGCGAGCGACATTGGTCAAGGCTTCTTGAAGAATGCGAAAGAGGGCGGTCGAACGATCGGGATCAACGGTGAGATCCTCGGGGACGATGTTCAAGCGACAGGGAATTCCGGTCCGTTTTTCAAATTCCTGAGCTTGCCATTCGATTGCCGCGGTCAGCCCCAAGTCATCCAGAACGCCCGGCCGCAAATCTGTGGCGATCTTTCGAACCGTTTGAATGGCGTCATCGATCAGTTTCGACATCGATTGAATTTTTTCTCGCAACGTATGTTGGTTTCCTGAAAATCGTTTTTGCATCCAGGAGAGCTCCATTTTCAGAACGGTGAGGGTCTGGCCGAGATCATCATGAATCTCGCGGGCGATATGGGTTCTTTCTTCTTCGAGCCGAGACTGTAAATAGGTGGAAAAGTAACGCAACTGCTCACGGGATTTTTCTAATTGCTCTTCGGCATGTTTCCGCTGATTCTCTAGGGTTGCTTCCCGATTCTTCCGCCGGTAGCTGTCGTAAAGGACGCCGGCGGCCTGCGAGAGAATTTCAATCTCCGCCTGCTCGTTCCCGGTATATCCTCCCGGACGGTTCGCGACGCCGATGATTCCGACCACCTCGGTTTCCAGAAAGATCGGAACGCCGAGAAAGTGACGCAGCGGGGGATGCCCCGGAGGAAGGCCTCCTGACCGGGGATCGGCAGACGGCCTGTTGGCAAGGAGCGGCTTGCCGCTGGTCACCACGTATCCGAAAAGGTTGTTTAAGTTAGTAAACTCAAGATAGCCCACATGATCGTAGGTGCGCAGCGCATTTTCGTAGAAGTCACGATTGGCGACAGGGTCCCAGACAATCCCTTCATGGGCTAGGATGCGAAGCGCAGGCCCCTCCACCATCACCCCGATAAATCCATATTCGCTCTTTGTCTGCGCGAGGGCGGAACGAAGCAGGCGAGCGCTCGCCTCTCGCCAGTCGCCGCTTTTGAGATAGGCCGCCATCGCCTCCGTGACCGCGGTCAGTTGATCGGTTTTCGTTCGCAGGGCCGCTTCGGCCTGCTTACGATCGGTCATATCGGCGAGGATGCCCATGACCCCTCGGATATGGCCTTTGGCATCGCGCAGCGAAGCGCTGGATAAACTGAGGTCGATTTGAGAGCCGTCTTTCTTCTGACGGCTGACTTCAATTCCTGAAAGGGCTTTACCTTGCAGGACATCCCTTAACAATTTTTTAAACTCATCCTCTTTCTCTTTGGGAATGACGGGATTGAAGTGACCGATCACCTCTTCCTCGCTCCATCCGAAAATCTGTTCGGCTGCGGGATTCCACATTTTTACCTTTCCATCCAGATCGAGGGCGATGATGGCCAAGGGAGAGGCCTCGATTAATGCTTGGAGGGTTTGGTTGGCCTCACGTAATACCTCCTCTGCTCGTTTCCGCTCTGTGATCTCCCGTATAATGGCCACCCCTCCGACAATTTCTCCGGACTCTCCCCGTAAGGGAGAATAGTGGCCCTCAAAAAATCCTTCACGGCCGGTCTCCGGTACGATGTAGGGTCTTTCCTCGGCAATGATGTTTTTCCCTTCGAGGGCCTGAGAAAAATAGTGATCTTCCCCTGTCTTTTTTAAAAATGGAAAGACATCGAAAGCGCATTTGCCGAGAACTTTTGATTTTTCGAGGCCTGTAATCCGCTCCATCGCCGGATTCCAGAGGATGTAGCGGCATTCCCGGTCGAACGCCAGAATGCCGTCGAGGCTGCTCTGAACCAGGTTCTCGGACAGATTTTTAAAAAAATTGCTGTTCATGGTGATTAACCTATCGTGAAAAAAATACGTCGAATTTGATTGAATTTTACCGAACCCTTACAGCCCGGATCATCCCAGATTCCGGGACTCTTCTAAATAATCTTTGATCATCTGATAGGCTTCCACCACTTTTCGGAGCTGGGTCTCGGAGCTTCGGTCGCCGCCCCGGGCGTCCGGGTGGTACTCCTTTGCAAACCTGCGAAACGCGGCGGTCACCCCGGCCAGGTTGACCCCCTCCTCCAGGTCTAAAATCTGGTAGGCCTCCGCCAGCGACGCGATCTCTCCCTGCGATGCGCTGGAAGCGTTTCCGTTCTGCCGGCTGAACTGGCTGAAGAAATCACCGAAGCTGAACGGCCGCCGGCGCTTCCTGCGGGGCCGGTTGTAAATCTCCGATTGAAGTTCATCCAGCCGGTCCTCGACATAAGAAACCCGCTCGGCGGTTCGCCCCAGATCGCTTAAGTTGTCGGACTCGTCGATCTGGATCTCTAACTTTAAAAAGAGCTCTTCAAAATCCTGGATCTTCTCTTCGATCGCGAAATAGGTATAGGCGTGGGCTTCGTAATAGTGCTCGAAAGCGAAAGCGAGATCGATCTGAAGGGTACTCCTCAGTTCGATAATCCGGCGGTTGAGCTGCCTTTTTCGCGCGAACAATTTTTTGGTGGCATCTGCATCATACATCGGAGTGATCGACGCGGTTAAAGTAGGCCTAAGCGAAAAATTACGGCGTTCATTTGATTAAAGCATTCTATGAAGATTGGCCGCAAAATGCAAGGTCAGCGGTGGATGTCCAGCGCTTACCCGTCGGCCCGGAAGTATCTCGCTTCCGGGTGATGGAAGACCAACGCAGACACCGATGCTTCCGGATCCATCATGTCGCCGTCGGTCAGTTCCACTCCGATTTGAGCGGTGGCATCGAGAAGCCTAAAAAGCTTCTGCTGATCGGCCATATTGGGACAGGCCGGATAACCGAAGCTCACTCGGATGCCTTGATATTTATTTTTGAGTATGTCGTGAATCGTCATTTCCGGTCGGTCCGGAATTCCCCAATCGCTTCGAATTTTCCGGTGCAGCCATTCGGCAAAGCCTTCGGCCCCTTCGATCGCAATCGCCTGGAGCATGTGGGATCGAAGGTAGGATCCTTCTTCTTTCCACTGCTGCGAAAGGGCACGCACCCCTTTGCCGGTCGTCACGACGAAGAGGGCGACGGAGTCCATTTCCCCCGAGCCGACCTCCCGGCAGTAGTCGGAAAGACAGAGCCGCTCTCCTCCCGGCTGCCGCGGAAAAGCGAAGGTCTCGAGTATGCGGCTGAGATCGGCGGGATCATAAATCAAAAGATCATCTCCCCGGGCCCGGCAGGGAAAGAATCGGAAAACGCCCTGGGCGGAAATATATTTTTCGGAAAGGATCTCTTTTTCCATCGCTTCGACGGCCGCGTGCAGTTTCTCCGCCCGCTCGTCTTTTTGCTCCAGGAGCCGCTCTAAATTTCCCTTCAATCCGAGGTGCTTTCCATAAAGCATGGCCGGATTAATGAAGTCGAAAATCTCGGCAAGCGGCCCTTCTTGAATGACCTGGAGATCAAAATGCGGCGGGGAGGGGAGGGGAGCGTCGCGCCGGACGGAGGAGCGGCTGTTCACCGGGGCCGGGGAGACCGGTTTCTTTTCCATCCCTTCGGCAATCTTAACCATCGCCGCCTGTTCTTCTTTGGCCTTCTGCAGGAGCTTGGGACGCTGCGCCTCGTCGGTCCACTGATTCGCGAGATCGAGTCCGTTCATGGCATCTTTTGCATAGAAAACCGGGCCGGCATATTGCGCCGCAATCTTCGTGTCGGTAAACCGCTTGGTCAAAGCGGCGCCTCCGACCAGAATCGGCAGGATCACGCCGGCGGTTTCCAAATCCTGGGCCGTGATGACCATTTGATGGGCCGATTTAACCAGGAGGCCGGAGAGGCCGATCATGTCGGGCTTTTCTCTTTTGGCCGCTTCGATCAGGACTTCCGGCGGCACCTTGATGCCGAGGTTTACGATATGGTACCCGTTGTTGCTCAAGATGATTTCGACCAGGTTTTTTCCGATGTCGTGGACATCGCCCTTGACCGTCGCCAGGATGATTTTGCCGCGGACCGACGTTTCGCTCTTCTCCATAAATTGCTCGAGGTGGCGGACCGCCGCCTTCATTGCCTCGGCCGATTGGAGCACTTCCGCCACAATCAGCTCGTTGTTATTGAAAAGGCGGCCGACCTCATCCATCCCGGCCATGAGAGGGCCATTGATAATTTCGAGCGGGCTCGTTTCTTTCCGCTTCAGATCGAGGTCATCGATCAAGCCCTCTTTCGACCCCTCGATAATGCACCGGGCGATCCGTTCATTCAGCGGAAGACTGGCCTTTGCGACCTTTGCGATTCCCGTTTTATCTTTAAAATAGGCGGCAAACGCGGCAACCGGATCGTCTCCCCGCCAGAAAATAAGGTCTTCAGCCAGACGCCGTTCTTCCTCCGGAATGGAGGGATAGCGCTCCAGTTTTTCCGCGTTGACGATGGCGAAATCGAGCCCCGCCTTGACCGTATGATAAAGAAAGACCGAATTGAGCACTTCGCGCCCGGCATTGGGAAGGCCAAACGAGACGTTGCTGATCCCGAGGATTGTCTTCACGTCCGGCAGCGCTTCTTTGATCATCCGGATTCCCTCGATTGTCTCGGGGGCAGAGGCAACATAATTCGCGTCGCCGGTCCCGACCGGAAAAACCAGGGCGTCAAAGATCAAGTCGCGCGGGGCAACGCCATATTTATGGACCAGCAGGTTGTACGAGCGCTGTGCAATTTCTACCTTCCGCTTGCGGGTCACCCCCATTCCCTGCACGGGGTCTTCGTCAATACAGCCGACCACCACGGCGCCGCCATATTTTTTCAATAAAGGGACGACCTTTTCAAAGCGCTCTTCGCCGTCTTCCAGGTTAATTGAGTTGACGATGCACTTTCCCTGACAGAGTTTTAAAGCCGCTTCCATCACCTGATGATCGGTCGAATCGATCATGATCGGCGCTTTGGTTTTTTTATTTAAAATGTTCAGGAATTGATCGATATCAGTCAGCTCGTTCCGATCCGGGTTGGCCATGCAGACATCGAGCACCTGGGCGCCGTTTTTTACCTGGGCCCGGCCGATTTCCGCCCCCTCTTCGATTTTTCCGGCGACGATCATTTCCTTGAATTTTCTGCTTCCGATCACATTCGTCCGCTCACCGACGATGATCGGCCGGTTGTCCTCTTCGATCTGGAGAAAATCGATTCCGGAGACCGCCAGTTTCAATCCGGTTTTCGGAACGCGGGGCCGGGCCCCCTTCACCATTTTTGCAATCGCAGCAATGTGAAGCGGGGTGGTGCCGCAGCAGCCGCCGACGATATTGATCCATCCCTCCTCGACAAAGCGGGCCAGCTTTGAGGCAAGCGAATCGGGTGTTTCTTCATAGAGACCCTCTTCGTTCGGAAGGCCGGCATTGGGGTAGACGCTGACCAGGCAGGCGGCCATTTCCGACAGCGACCGCAGATGGTCGGTCATAAACTCCGGGCCGGTGGCGCAGTTCAGGCCGATAGAGAGGATCGGCAGATGCTCGAGGGCGGTATAAAGCGCCTCCACCCCTTGGCCGGCCAGCATGGTTCCGGTCCGCTCAATGGTGGCCGAGATCATCATCGGGACCTCTCGCCCCATTTCCCGCTGCGCCTGAAGAATCCCGATGGCGGCCGCCTTCAAATTGAGGGTGTCCTGTGCGGTCTCCAGAAGAAGAAGATCGACCCCCCCTTCAATCAGTCCCTTCGTCTGTAGGGCGAACGCTTCCACCAGCTGGTCGAACGTGACCCCTCCGGTGACCGTGATCGCCTTGGTGGTCGGGCCCATGGAGGCTGCAACCAGACGAGGTTTCTCCGGGGTGGAGAATTTCTCCGCGGCCGCTTTCGCAAGGCGCGCGCCGGCCCGGTTGATCTCGAGGACTTTTTCCTGAAGGGCATACTCGGCCAGGACGATTCCGGTTCCTCCGAATGTGTTGGTCTCGACGATATCGGCCCCGGCGGCATAATAGGTTTCATGGATCGACTGAATGACGTCGGGCCGAGTGATATTGAGGTATTCATTGCAGCCTTCATACTCCGCACCCCCAAAATCGGCGTCCGTGAGGTTTTCCCCCTGGATCATCGTTCCCATCGCCCCGTCCATGACCAGAATCCGCTGGCGTAGAAGCGCTTTAATCTGTTCCCCTTCCATACACCTCCCGATACGTTGATGCCGACAATGAAAAATGATTTTATTCTATCAGAAAGCGAACCGATCCTCTAGCACTTTAAAGGAGCGCCGTGGTTTACGTTGCCACCTCCAAGTGGGACGCCGTAACTTTGCGCTTGAGGGCTTATTTTAACCATTTCCCGGAGGTCATAATCTTTCGCGCTAGGGGTTATTTTAATATGTGGGGCCGGCTATTTGCGGGTACTCAAAGGGTAGTTTTTATGATGAAGGGCAGACCGGTAGTGGGTCATTTTGATAATCACAGAAGTCATACCCGCGAAAGCGGGTATCCAGAAGGTCTAAGTTCCTGGATTCCCGCCTGCGCGGGAATGACGGCTAAGAAAGAGATTTCTTAGAACCAAACTGATGCACTACCGGTAGACCGTTTTGGTTGACTCTCTTCTCCCAAAATGTTAGATTGACGAAATTATCTATTTAAAGTAGGCCCTAGCGCGAAAAATTAATTGAACGCCGCCGGGTAGGTCGGCCCTGGAAGCATGGCCGTGATAAATTTTGCTTATGGTGACCTATTTTAACGGCGCTCAACTTTAAGGTGGTTTCTCGACGATGCTGGAGCTAAAGAGCCTGAGAGAGAACTTGGATGCCGTGAAGCAACGGCTTGCGCTCAGGCAAGGGGAGATCTCATTTGACGCATGGGTGGAGTCAGACCGGCAGCAGAGGGCGCTCAAAAGCAAAATCGAAGGGCTGAAAAGCAAGAAGAACAAAGCTTCCGAGCGGATTGCCGAACTCAAACGGGAAAAAGGATCGATTGAGCCGATTCTCCAGGAGATGAAACAGGTCGCGTCGGAGATCGAGCAGTTCGAATCCGAATTGAAGCAGACGGAAGAGAAGCTCGGCCCTTTTTTGCTTAATCTGCCCAATCTTCCTCATCCGTCGGTGCCGGTCGGTCAGGACGAGCAGGACAACCAGGAGGTCCGCCGATGGGGGAAGCCCTCGGTCTTCTCGTTCAAGCCGAAGAGCCATTGGGAAATCGGCGAACAGCTTGGCATTCTCGACTTTGAACGGGGGGCGAAGATCACGGGGGCTCGGTTTACCCTCTATTTCGGGCCGGGGGCAAGGCTGGAACGGGCCTTGATTAATTTCATGCTGGACCTTCATACCGGTCAACACCAATATAAGGAGGTCCTTCCTCCTTTTATCGTCAACCGGGAAAGCCTGACCGGAACCGGGCAGCTGCCGAAGTTTGAAGAAGACCTCTTTCGCTTAAGGGATGAAGATTACTTTTTAATTCCAACGGCCGAGGTGCCGCTGACCAATATCCACCGGGGCGAGATCTTGGCCGAGTCCGCGCTGCCGATCTCGTATGTCGCCTACACTCCCTGTTTCAGAAGGGAAGCGGGCTCCTATGGAAAGGATACGCGCGGATTGATCCGGCAGCACCAGTTCAATAAAGTGGAGCTGGTTAAATTTTCTAAGCCGGAGAGTTCTTACGATCTTTTGGAGCGGCTGTTGGGCGATGCGGAAGAAGTATTAAAGAAGCTGGATCTTCCCTACCGGGTCGTCTCCCTCTGCACCGGGGACCTCGGATTTTCTTCCGCGAAGACATATGATATCGAGGTCTGGCTTCCCTCCCAGGAGAAGTACCGGGAAATTTCCTCCTGCAGTAACTTCGAGGCGTTTCAGGCCCGGCGCGCTGAGATCCGTTATCGGACGGAGGATGGGAAGGTCCAAAATCTTCATACCCTCAACGGCTCCGGCCTGGCCGTTGGCCGGACGGTGGTGGCGATTTTAGAGAATTACCAGCAGGCCGACGGATCGGTCGTGATCCCGGAAGCCCTCAGACCCTACATGGGTGGGGCGGACAAGATCGTTAAACGTTAATCGTTATTTGTTTAACGTAAAGGAAAAGTGAAGACGGCAGGGCGATTCCGATTCACGAATCACGTTGAGCGAAATAAAGATCAAGAAAGCGCATCATCTGGCTTTGCCGGGGATGTGCGCGGGGCGTGGAGAACCCGTGTAAAGACACTATATAGATCAAAGCGAGCATCTGGCTACGCCAGTGCGAGCGTAAGGGGCGTGGGGGCATCGGAGAAGCGCAGCAACGCGAGCATCGCACGGGCCCCCACATAGAAATAGGAGGGGTGGCCGAGTGGCCTAAGGCGGCGGTCTTGAAAACCGTTACCCGAAAGGGTCGTGGGTTCGAATCCTACCCCCTCCGCCACATCAGGCAAAAGTAAGCCTATTGAAGGAGTCGAATTAGGATAGACGTCATTGGGCAAATCTCCGAAGCTTCTTTTTGGGGACCCGTGAACAGACAGACTATATAAAATAAGCGAGCAGTGGGCTTGGCCCATGCGAGCGCGGGGCGTGGGGGCATTGGAGGACACTTGTCTTTCTTTGCCGCACAGGCCCCCACATAGTATAGGAGAGGTGGCCGAGCGGCTGAAGGCAACGGTTTGCTAAACCGTCATAGGGGCTAAACCTCTATCCAGGGTTCAAATCCCTGCCTCTCCGCCAGTTTTCAGTCGTTGAAGGAGTTTTATGAAACGGATTCAATTTTTTATCTTTGCTTTTGCCATTATTTTGCTGGCGGGTTGCAACAAAAAGGAATCAAACTACATGGAGGAAGTTTCCGAGCCTCCGCCCCCTCCGGTGCAGAGCCAGCGCCCCCCCGCTCCGAAACGCGACGCGCATTCGGATATTCCTGATTTAAGCGCCGCCAAGATCGTCGTCCCGGAAGCGGTTCAAGGTAAATGGAAGGCCGTGAAATTGATGCTGCAGGATAAAAAGACCAACGAAATTACGGAGCATACCGTGAAATTAGGCGAGGAATGGACCATTCCGGAATCTCAAATTAAAGTGAAGGTCAGGGAATTCCTCCCCGATCTGATCATCCAAGGGACGACTTTCACCTCCGTCAGCAATGAATTAAAAAACCCGGCGGTTCGTATCTCTATTTCGGAGAATGGAAAGGAGCTCTTCACCGGCTGGCTCTTCTCACTTTTTCCAACGATGCATCCATTCCAACACGAGCGGTTTGCCGTGACCCTTAAAGATGTTGTTTCCTCCTAAATCCCAGAAAGAAATACTCCTTAGGAAGGCCAAGCGTTGCGCCCATAGCTCAGCTGGATAGAGCACATGACTACGAATCATGGGGTCGGGGGTTCAAATCCCTCTGGGCGCACCATCCTTTTACATTCTCCGTAGACACATCCTGAATCCTACTTTCCCGGAAATTGACAAGACTATTTTTTATGTTACATTTTCTGTATCTCCCTTGCGGCGCTATGCTTTTTGATCATAGGAGCATCCATGCTGGAAAGTTACCATCTCCTCTTGGTTGATGACAATCCTAACCAGGTCGAATTAATCAGGCATTTTTTTTTAAAGCAAAGCCCGAAAGCGAAGGTCACGGTGGCGGAGAATGGCCGTGCTTGCCTCGAAAAGCTTTCCAACACGAAGTTCTCTGTCGTTCTCTTAGATTATTCCCTTCCCGGGATGGATGGCCTTCAGGTGTTTGAAGAGATTCAACGCCAAAAGCATGATGTTCCCGTCATCATTGTGACAGGAAGGGGAAATGAGTCGATTGCTGTGGAGGCAATGAAGAAGGGAGCCTATGACTACATCGTTAAAAAGAGCGGGTACGAAAAGTTTCTTCCCACCATTGTTGAAAAGACGATCGAACGGCATTTCCTGAAAGCCCGCCTTGCGCAATCTGAGGAGCGCTATCAGCGATTGGTCGAATGCGCCTCTGATGTTGTCTGTCTGGTCGATTTAAAAGGTAAGATCCTGATGATCAACGATCAGATCGAAAAGCTCTCCGGATACCTTCCCAGCATGCTGATCGGAAAACCCCTTCTGCAGCTCATTCCGCTCGAGGATCAAATTCTCTTTGAAAAGAACTTTAAAGAGGTCATTGAGGGGAGGCGAGTCCGGTTGGATCATCGGATTCTCCATAAAGAAAACTCCAAAAATTGGGCTTCGATCAGCGGGGGGCCGCTTTTGGAAAAAGAGATCGTTTCGGGAGCCATTTTTATTCTACACGACACCACCGAGCAGAAACGGACCGAGATGGAATTGATCCGGAAGAACAAAGAACTTCGCCTGCTTTTGGAGGTTGGAAATGCGCTGGTTTCAAATCGCCAGCTTGATCAGCTTTTAGAAATCTTTGCGAAGCAAATCACGGAAGCGATCGTCACGACGTACAGCCGGATTTTCCTGCTGCAAGGTGACAAACTGGTGGTTAAGGCGGTCTATCCGCTCCGCGGATTCGATTGGAATACCGGATTGCAAGAGGTCTTCTCCGTCGATGCCCTTCCGAAAATAAAAGAAATCCTCGGGGGAAAACGTTCGATTGTGATGACGCCTGAGATGCTCCAGGAAGTTTGCCGGTTTCACGGGATCAAGAAGTTTCTGATGAGCGATTTGAATGGCATTCAATCGGTGGCGCTGGTCCCTCTTATCAGCAAGGAAGAGATATTGGGGATGATCGTCCTGGGAGAGCGACGGAAATGGGAAAGAAGCCCCCTGACCGACAGTCAGATCGCCCTTTGCGAGGCGATTGCGCACCAGGCCGCCATTGCGGTTGAAAATGCCCGTCTTTTCGAAGATCTCAAAGGGGCGCACTTCGATATCATTCAGGCATTGGTTGAGACTTTGGAGACGAAGGACGCTTACACACGGGTCCATTCGGATCACACGGTCCACTACGCCATGGCCGTCGCCGAGAAGCTCAACCTCTCTGAAAACGACAAAGAGCTCTTGCGGTATGCGGCCATTTTTCACGACATCGGAAAAATCGGCATCCCCGACAGCATTCTCAACAAACCGGCGAAGCTGACGGATGAAGAGTATGAGGTGATGAAAACCCATCCGGAGCGTGGGGCCAACATCCTCAGGCAGATCAAGTTTCTGGCGCCGGTGGTTCCTCTGGTCCTTTACCATCAAGAGACGTATAACGGAAAGGGATATCCTGCCGGCCTCGCAGGAGAGGCGATTCCCATTCAGTCCCGCATTGTCGCGGTCCTCGATGCGTATGATGCGATGACCTCCAATCGAGTCTATCGGAAATCTCCTGGAAAGGAATATGCCATCAGTGAGCTTAAAAAATACGCCGGAAGCCAATTCGACCCAAGAGTGGTTGAAGCATTTTTGCTGTCCTTAAGTGAAACCGATCAGACTTAATCGCTTATTTAAACGCACCGGATCCAACCCTCATAGTTAAATGAGGCAAAAAACGGACTTCGAGATGGAAAAAGGCGCAGAAATGGCGGCCCGTGCAAAGGAACAGGAGCATCAGCTCCGGATGCTGGCCGTTCTCTATGATGTTTTTACCACCCTGGTACTGGAAACCACGCCGCAGGGGCTCCTTCAAAGATTATTGGAAGGGGCGTCCTATCTTACAAAGTCCGAATTCGGCGTAGCCTGCTCGCTTTATCCCGATGGAACACACTGTTTCGCTCAGGTAGGCCTTCGTTTGGCTGAAAAAGAGGGAGTGGATCTGAGCCGCCAGCTTTTTCTTCTCATTCAGTCGGCCTCCCGGCCATCCCATAAGGTCAAGATATACCATGACCAGAGCATGATTCAATTGCTGTCTCCTTCCCTCCCTCCCTCCAGCGCGATGCGGGCCATCGGCCTGTTCATGGGAGAGCGACAGATCGGCGCCCTGCTTCTCTGTCATTCTCAGCCCGACTTTGACTTTATGCAGGGGGAAAGTGCCCTCATCCATCTGGTGATTCAGGCAGGGTTGATGGCGGAGAAGTTTGATCTTTTCCGGCAGATTGAAAAAAAATCGAAAGATCTCGAAGAAGCCAACGATCGCCTCGCGAGGGTCCTTCTTGAATCCGAGGAAAAGAACCACCAACTTCTTCTGGCCAATAAGGCCATTGAGCAGAGTAAAGACGAACTTGAGGCCTTTGTCTATACGGCTTCACATGATTTAAAAGCGCCGGTGCTTTCCCTGTATGGAATGGCCTCGGTTCTGATAGAAGATTATGGTGAAAAACTTGACGAAAAAGGAAAGCATTACCTTCAGCGATTGATTTCAAACGCCAGTTTCATGGAGCAACTGATTGCCGACCTTTTGGAGTTTTCCCGGGTCGGCCGAGGGGAAGAACGGCCGAGGGTGCTGAACGGAGAAGAAGTTATTAAAAATGTGCTCGATCAATGCTATGCCTCGATGAAGGCGCGCTCGGTAAAGGTCACCTGTTTGACCCCGCTCCCTTCCGTTTTTTTTGACCGCACCCGTTTAACCCAACTCTTTTTAAATCTCATCAGCAACAGCATCAAATTCATGGGAGATCAATCCCAGCCGATGATTGAAATCGGTGGACGGAGCACCGACCAGTTTGTGGAATTCTATGTGAAAGACAATGGGATTGGTATCGATCCTCAACATCATCAGTTAATCTTCGGGGTTTTTCAACGCTTGAAGGAAGTGGATGTAGAAGGGACCGGCATCGGGCTCGCGGTCGTGAAAAAGATTGTCGATCTGGCCGAAGGGAAAATCTGGTTTGAATCCGAGAAAGGGGAAGGAGCCACCTGCTTCTTCCGGCTTCCGGTCAGGCCGCCTCAAAGCCAATCGTCTCCTTAAGAAGAGGTCCGGCTGTATGGGAAGTTCTTTCGAGAAAATGTCTTTCCTGCTGGGAGAGGAAGATTGCGCACCTTGGAGTAGGGGTTCAAAATTTTGAACCCCTACATGATCTTCTAAGAAAGAGGAGGGCGAATGGCACCGATCGAAATACTTTTGGTGGAAGACAATGAAGACCATGCGGAATTGACCTTGCGGGCGCTGGAGGATGGGAACCTCGCGAACAAAATCCATTGGGCAAAAGACGGCCAGGAGGCGCTCGACTACCTTTTTCGAAAGGGGCCATTTGCGGGAGCCCATCTGCCCGGTTTGATCTTGCTGGATATCAATCTTCCAAAAGTAAATGGCCTTGAGGTCTTAAAGAAAATTAAACAAACCGATGCGCTTCGGATTATTCCGGTCATTATGCTGACAACCTCCGACCGGGATGAAGAAGTATTAAAGTGTTATAGCTTTGGCGCGAACAGTTTCATTACCAAGCCGGTTAAATTCAACGAATTTTCTGAGAGGGTCAAGTCGTTAAAGTTTTATTGGCTGCTGACCAACCGAGGACCGAAACCACACGAGTAACAACGGAACGCCGTAATTTTCCGCTTGAGGGCCTGTTTTAACGGACGATTTTGAAGGGGACCTTTGATGCCAAAACACCCAATCCATCTTCTGCTGGTGGAAGACAACGTCGATCAAAGGGAACTGACCCTGCGCTCATTCAGGGAAAAGCTCCCGGAGGCACAGATCACGGCGGTTGAAAATGGGCCGGCTTCGCTGCAAAAGCTTGGAGAAGCGTGCTATGACGCCGTCATCCTGGACTATAGTCTTCCCATATTGAATGGATTGGAAGTGCTCAAGAAGATTCAGGAACGAGGGTATGCCCTGCCGGTGGTGATGGTCACCGGCCAAGGAGACGAAAAGCTTGCGGTCGAAGCGATGAAGCAGGGGGCATACGATTACATTATCAAAACGCAGAACTATCATGATGCCTTGCCGGTCGTGGTGGAAAAGGTCATCGAGAAATATCAGCTCAAGCAGCGTCTGGAGCAGGCGACTTCACGGGCCCGCCGATTGTATGAAGTTTCTCTCTCCGCCGCGACCGAACGAAAGGTGGCACCGTTGGCGGATAAGTTGGTTCAGGGAGCCAAGGAGTTGGTTCATGCGAAAGCGGCCCTTCTGGCGTTGCTCGACCTGGATGGAAATGTGCAGTCGATTTCCACCTCGGGGCTTAAAATTGATCCGGAGTCTATGCAGGGGCCCATTTCCCGGATCGGACTGTTCGGATTGGCCTATACCGAGCGCAAGCCGTGTCTGCTTGATCGCTTGGAGGGAAATTCCCTGTGGAATGAGACGCCGGCTCATGAGCCGCTGATTCAGCAGTTGCTCAGCCTCCCATTCATTCGTGAAGGACAGGTCATCGGTGTGCTGACCGTACTGAATAAAGAAGAAAGTTTTACACAACAGGATATCGACACGCTTCTCACCCTGGCGGTTCATTCGACTTTGGCGATCGAGAACGCGCGATTTCTGGAAGAAACGGAGCGGATGGCGGTGACCGACGGTCTCACCGGCCTTTACAATCATAAAGAATTTCAAAAGCGCCTGGCTGAAGAGGTGGAGCGGGGAACCCGGTACGGAAAAGAATTTTCCTTGCTCATGATCGACATCGACCATTTTAAGGTCTTTAACGACACCCATGGACACCCGACGGGAGATGCCATTTTAAAAGAAATTGTAAAGATCACGAGAAAATGTATCCGCACGGTCGACATCGCCGCCCGCTATGGCGGGGAGGAATTCGCCGTTATATTGCCTGAAACGAATGCAGAAGGAGCAAAAACCGTGGCGGAACGGATTCAGCAATCGATGGGCGACTCCCCGTTTCAAGTCCCCGGCGGGCATCGCGCCCACCTGTCGGTGAGCATCGGCATCAGCCTTTTCCCTTCGGATGCAAATAAGCGCGAAGAACTCATCATTGCGGCGGATGAGGCGCTCTATTTTGCCAAAAATGCGGGGAGGAATCGAGTTTGTCTTTACAGCGAGACGCTCAAATCGGCCATTGAGAAAGACCGGGGGGTCCTGGAAGAGATCCTTCGCGACCCGAAGATGAAAACGATCAAAGACCTCGCGGCGGCCATCGATGCAAAAAGTCCTTACACGCGAGGCCATACTGAAGGGGTGATCCAGTATGCGCTTTTGTTGGCCGATGGGCTGAACTTAACCGACGAGCAGAAAGAGAGTCTACAAATTGCAAGCCTCCTCCACAATATCGGAACGGTCGGGATACCCGATACTTTATTAAACAAACCGGGACCCTTGACCAACGAAGAAAAGAAAATCATCCGGTCCCACCCCGGGTTGGCGCAAATGTTGATAGAAGGGTCATTGAAGCTCGAATCGGTATTGCCGGCGGTCTTATACCATCACGAGCGATACGATGGACAGGGTTATCCAAACGGACTGACCGGGGAGGAAATACCTTACCTGGCGCGGGTGCTTGGGGTGGCTGAGGCCTATCACGCCATGATTTCCGTCCGATCCTATCGCCCGAAAATGAGTCAAGAAGAGGCAATAGAAGAGTTGAAACGAAATGCCGGCACTCAGTTCGATCCACAGGTGGTCGAGACCTTTATTCATATATTAAAGGCAAATCCCATCTGACCGACACTGACCTTTTCGCGACAACCCGTTATTGCAAACCTCGAAATCGTCGGAATCAGGGATGGGCCTTTTTAATCATTTTTCTTGACAACACCAGAAAAATGAGGGATAATCTCTTCACTGATTGATAATCTGCCCCCAGAGAAAAATTCTGGGGGCTTTTAATTTAAAATTTGACCGCGTTACTGATCCGCGATTCATTTTACGGGAAAAGGAGAACTGTTTGATCAAAGTCTACGAAAACCAGATCGAAAAGGCTTTAAAAGCCCTTAAACGGCAGTTGGCGAAAGAGGGTCTTTTAAAAGAGTTGAAACGAAGAAGTTTTTACGAAAAGCCCTCCGTAAAACGAAAAAGAAAACAGAAAGAAGCCCGGAAGAAACGCCTGAAAGCACAACGGTTCACCCCGCTCACTTCTCCTTAACTTTTCTTGGAATTACAAACAAGCCGCTCTGAACCCTCCTCTTGTTCTTGGGACCCTTTTGATGCTCGGCAGGGTCCTTTTTAATTTCTGCATGACCTCTCTTTTGCATCCGTTTCCTCTTAAAAACTTGACGTTATCTTGGTGACCTGTTAAAATCCTCCGAATCTGGAGGGTGAGTGGAGGGGGGAAATGGAACGACGAAGCGAGGAAAGACGCCAAAAAACACGCGGATACAGTCCGGAACGGAGGGCCAACCTGCTTCCGGTTCCCGGATCGGATCTTCGTCGTGAACAGCGACGCCTGAAGGACCGCCGGCAATTGGAACGTCGCGCTGACGGCGTCTTACCCTTTTTCCTCCTTGATGAAATCGTTTCAAAAGATGAATGAAGATTAATGAAGTTTTTAAAAGTATCCAGGGGGAGTCGAGTTATGCCGGACTCCCCTGTGTCTTTATTAGGACGACCTCTTGCAACCTTCGATGCCGGTGGTGCGATACCGCTTATGCATTTCACGAAGGGGTAGAGCGCTCAGTAGAATCTCTCCTCCAGGCAGTCCGAACCCTTGGGTGTCGTTGTGTCGAAGTGACCGGGGGTGAGCCGCTGCTTCACGAAGAGGTTTATCCCTTGATGAAAGCCTTACTGGACGAAGGGTATCTTGTCTTAATCGAAACGAGCGGCAGCATGCCGATTGATCGGATCGATCCCAGAGCGGTCATTATCATGGATATCAAGTGCCCCGGCAGCGGAATGAGCCAGACGATTCATTGGGACAACGTACAGCGGCTGCAAGAGCGGGATGAAGTAAAGTTCGTCATTGCAGACCGGGCCGATTATGACTGGGCGAAAGAGGCGCTGGCCAAATATCCGGCCCTTGCGGGCAAAACAGTCCTTTTCTCTCCCGTCTTCGGGGAGATGGAGCCTCGGGAGCTGGCGGCATGGATCCTCGAAGATCAGCTCCCGGTCCGCTTTCAATTACAGCTTCACAAATATATCTGGGATCCTCAAATGCGAGGGGTCTGAACCGATTCATTTTGCAGCTTCGACCCAAAAGATCAGGAGCGGGACGTAATGGAAATTAAAGTGAAGAAGGGGGCCCTGGCCAAAGAGCGGGGGGAAGTCTTAGTTCTCAGCCATTACGAGGGAGAGCCTCCTACGGACGAAGTGGCCTCTGTCGATAAAGCGATCGGCGGCAAGATTCGCGAGGTGATTGCCTCGGAAGAATTTACCGGAAAATTTCTTCAGACGATGGTCCTGCGGACCGATGGGAAAATCGCTTCTCCCCGGCTTCTCCTTTTAGGCCTTGGAAAGCGAAGCGAAATCACCCTGGATCGAATTCGGCAGGGGATGGGAAAAGCGGCGATGCAGGTTCGGGAAATGGGCCTGGTTCAGCTTTCAACCCAGTTGCATGGAAAAGGGCTTCCCCGTGTTTCGGCGCATGATTTGGCCGAAGCCCTCGTAGGGGGGATGCTCTTGGGGCTTTACCAGTTTCAGACATTTAAAACAGACCGGCAAGCGCTTCCGAAGGAGATCCGGGATTGTACCTTGATAGATTCCGACGAGAAGAAAATTGTTGATATCCAGATGGGGGCCCTTCGAGGAAAGCTGATTGCGGAATCGGTCAATTATGTCCGCGATCTCTGCAACACCCCCTCGAATATTGTGACCCCGAGCCGCCTGGCCGAAGAGGCGAAACGAATCGGCTCCGAATACAATATGCGGGTGTCGGTCCTGGAGCGGTCGGACATTGAACAGCTCGGAATGGGGGCCTTCCTGGCGGTGGCCAAGGGGACCGTCGAGCCCCCCAAATTCATTGTTCTGGAATATGAAGGGGCGAAAAGAAAAGGGCGGCCCGTGGCGCTGATCGGAAAGTCGGTCACCTTTGACTCGGGGGGGATTTCTTTAAAACCGGCCGACAACATGGAACAGATGAAGTACGATATGTCGGGCGGCGCCACGGTGCTCGGAACGATGAAGGTTGCCGCCCAGCTCAAGCTTCCGATCAACCTCGTCGGGTTTCTCCCGGCGACCGACAACATGCCGAGCGGCACGGCGATCCACCCGGGGGATGTGGTGACCACCCTTTCCGGAAAAACAGTGGAGATTATTAATACCGACGCGGAGGGAAGGCTTTGCCTGGCCGATGCCCTGGCCTATGCGCTCCGCCACAAACCGGTCGTCATGATCGACCTGGCGACTCTGACGGGCGCCGTCGTTGTCGCGCTCGGCCATCATGCCATCGGGCTGATGGGTAACGATCCACGGCTAATTTCCGAGATTCAAGCGGCCGGGGACGAGACCGGCGAGCGGGTCTGGCCGCTTCCCTTGTGGGACGATTACTTCAACCAGATCAAAAGCGACGTGGCCGATTTAAAAAATACCGGCGGCCGGCCGGGCGGAACGATTACGGCGGCCCTTTTTCTAAAGCAATTCGTCGGAGAGACCCCTTGGGTTCACCTCGACATTGCCGGAACCTCGTGGAACAGCGACGGGGGGCGCCCTTATATCCCAAAGGGGTCGACCGGGACAGGGCTTCGCCTGTTGGTCCAATATCTGACGAATTTATCGAAGCGCCGGCCCCACATATGAATAAAGCAGATATGAAATCGATCTGTGGGAAGGACGATGACAATGAAACTTGCCAGTAAAATCGGCCAACTTCTGATGGTCGGCTTTCAAGGAACGACCCCTTCCAAAGAAATTCAGGATCTGATCAAGCGGCACCATATCGGCGGGGTGATTCTTTTCTCCCGCAACATCAAAGATCCGGTCCAATGCGAGAAGCTGACCGGCGCGCTTCAAAAGCTTTCGACCGATGCGCCGTTGCTGATCGCCGTCGATCAGGAGGGAGGCCGTGTGTCCCGTCTTGCGCCTCCTTTCACCCAGTTTCCCGCGGCCCGGGCCCTGGGACAGGCCGATTCCGTCACCCTGACCTACCGCTGTGCGGAAGCGATGGCCAAGGAGCTGGTCGCGGTCGGCATCAATATGAACTTTGCTCCCGTGCTCGATGTCGATACCAACCCGAAGAACCCGATCATCGGAGACCGTTCTTTCGGTTCCAACCCGACGCTGGTTTCAAAACACGGGCTCGCGATGATCGTCGGGATGCACGATCAAAAGATAATCGCCTGCGGTAAACATTTTCCGGGGCATGGCGATACCGCCGCCGACTCGCATGAAACCCTCCCAGTGGTAAACCACCCGATCAGCCGGCTGGCCGACCTTGAGTTTAAGCCGTTCATCCATGCCGTTGAAAACCGGCTTTCCTGCATCATGACGGCCCATGTTCGCTACGCCCAGTTGGATGAAAAATTCCCTGCGTCACTCTCAAAGAAGCTGATCTCCCAGCTTTTGAGAAAGACCATCCAGTTCGAAGGGGTGGTCGTGACAGACGACCTTGAGATGAAAGGGATCACCGATGGGTTTACTGTTCCGGAAGCGGCCGTCAAGGCGGTCCAGGCCGGATCGGATCTGGTCCTGGTCTGCCACTCGCCGGAGCAGCAGACGGCGGCCCTGGAGGCGATGATCCATGCGGTGGAAAACGGAACGATTTCCGAGGCGCGCCTGAACGACTCGCTCAACCGGCTTCTTCGCCTTAAGGAAAGTTTTCTCCTGCCGCGCCGGTCTCCTCATCCGAAACAGATCAACCAGGTGGTCGGATGCGAGGCCCACGTTGCGCTCGTCGAAGAGATCGAGAAAAAAAGCAAGGCCGCTTTGGAAAAGAAAGCGTAACCAGGACCTTCCCCGTTTTATCGTATGCGGGGCCTGCGCCGGGCGCAGCCTGTTGATTTTATAAATACGCGCCCGGTGTGCCTGCCTTACTTCCAGCATATGGATCCGCGTGGAACTTTTCAAAGGATTGATCGATTTTTTTATTCATCTGGATCTCCACCTCGTTTCGATCCTTCGAGATTACGGGCTCTGGACCTATCTCATCCTGACGCTGATCATTTTTTGTGAGACCGGCCTGGTGATTACCCCCTTTCTTCCGGGGGATTCCCTTCTTTTTGCCATCGGCGCCCTGGCCGCCGGCGGTTCTCTTCACATCGGCTGGCTGATCCTCCTCCTGACCATTGCGGCCGTTGTGGGGGACGCCGTGAATTACTGGGTGGGCTATTCCATCGGTCCCAGGCTCTTCAAACAGGGAGAAGCCCGCTTTTTGAAAAAGGCGCATCTGGACCGGACCCATGCGTTTTACGAAAAGTATGGAGGAAAGGCGATCATCATCGCCCGGTTCATTCCGATTATCCGCACCTTCGCCCCTTTCGTCGCCGGACTGGGACGGATGAACTACGGGCGGTTTTCAAGCTATAACATCATCGGAGGAACCATCTGGATTACGGCTTTCATCCTTGGAGGCTATCTTTTTGGAAATATTCCCGTTGTGAAAAATAATTTCACCCTGGTTATTTTAGCGATTATTCTTATTTCTATTTTGCCGGGTCTCATTGAGATTTTTCGGATAAGGCGCCGCCCTTCTTAACGCTTTTCGATCTTGTTGGGACTGAGCCTGGTCATCCTGTTTATCAAGCGCGCTGTGATTGAGTATCCGATGCCCGATTATCAATGGCGGTCCTATTCGATTGCGAGGGAAGTTGGAATCCGACACCCCTAGGAGACGATCATGGTAAAGCAGCTCAGAAATATCCTGTTGACCGGTCTCATTGCGCTCCTCCCCCTCTATTTGACGGTCACCCTCCTGCTCTGGCTCTTTCGACTGGTGGACGGGGTGGCGCAGCCGTGGCTGCATCGCGTTGTCGGCGTGGAGATATGGGGGCTCGGCGTTGTAACCGCGCTGCTGGTGATCTTTGTCGCGGGGCTGGTGGTCTCCAGTGTGACCGGTGCCCTGTTCCTCGGATGGATGGATCGGGTCCTCGACCGGCTTCCGATCGTAAAAGGGCTTTATCGCGGCATCAAACAGATCATCGACAGTTTTAATCCCCATAACCCCTCCGGTTTTAAAGAGTTCGTCCTGGTCAAGCAGCTCTCCGGAGAAGGCTTCAGCGGCGGATTTCTGACCAGCGAGTTCACCCTCATTCAGGAGGACGGCTCGCGGCGCGATCTCTCCATTGTCTTCATTCCGAGCAATCATCTCTATCTCGGCGCCATCCATATCGTCGATCGCGGCCGGATCGTCCGGACCGATCTGACCCTGCAGGACGGGGTCACGTTGGCCCTCTCCGCCGGCGCTTCCGTAAAGGGAGAGATCCGGCAGGTCGGCTGATCGGAACGCTTTTCAATGGCCCAGGGAAAGAAGCAGATCACGGCGTTGTCGGGTTCTTTTATATTAAAAAAATCAGCCTTCATTTTTTCTCTCTTTTTCCTTTTTCCCAACGCTCTCTATGCCTGGGGCGAGGCGGGGCATCGGATCGCCGCCGACGTGGCGGAGCGCTATTTAGAAAAACGGACACGCGCGGAAATCAAATCCCTCATCGCAGGGGCCTCTCTCGCGTCGGTGGCCGATTGGGCAGATCGGATCCGGGGGGACCGTCCCGAGACGGGCCACTGGCACTTCGTCAATATCCCATTTGAGTCTTCGCATTACGATCCGAAGCGGGACTGCGCCCTTCCGGCCCAGGGCGACTGCGTGGTGGGCGCCATCGAGCGGTTCCGAAAGATCCTTTCCGATCCGGCGCGCCCGTCTCCGGCGCGCGCCGAGGCGCTGAAATTCCTCGTCCACCTCGTGGCCGATCTTCACCAGCCGCTCCACACCGTCAGCCGGGGCGACCATGGTGGAAACGATCTGACGGTCAGTTTCTTTGGAGAGAAGGTCCATCCCAGCGGGAAGCCATGGAACCTTCACGCGGTCTGGGACGGAGGGCTGATCCACCGCGCCGGCATGAGCGAGCCGGTCTATGCCGATCACCTGCATCTCTGGCTGGAGAAAAAATCGCCGGCTGATTTCCAGAAGGGGACGGTGGCCGACTGGGCGATGGAGGCCCATCGCGCCGCGGTGGCGGTCGCCTATCGCATTCCCGGAAACCGGAACCTCTCCGAGGACTATTTCGAAAAGAGCCTGCCGGTGATGGACGAATTGCTCGCCAAGGCCGGCGTCCGGCTGGCGCGGGTGCTGAACGAGGCGTTGCAGCCCGGCAAAGAGAGAAAGGAGCATCCATGACGGAAGATCGATACGAGCGGGGGCTCAAAGCCGCCATGCAGATCGGAATGTATTACGCGTATCTTGCGCAGGCGCTCCGGATCATCATCAACCCGGAAGGGCCGGCCGAACTTTCCGAAGAGGTTTTGTTTGGCCAGCTAGAGCGGATCCGCGCAGATTTAGGGGCGGTTCTGGCGGGCAACCGGGTGGTAAAGGAAAATGTAGCGCAGATCGATCGGAAAGTCACACAGATCCGGCAGGCGGCTTCCAAACAAACCACCTGGGGAGAGGCGGTCAAAGAGGCCAAACGGTATCTGCCGGAGGTAGAGATCCGCGCAAAAACGGTGAGCGACCTGGTGGCGCTGATGCGCGGCTTCTAGATCCGGACCCGACAGAAGCAATGAAAGGGCGCATGCCGGTAAAGCGCAGCCGTCCGCTGAGGGGAGGCTGTTATCTGTACGAGATCGCCTCCAGCAGGTCGGGGTTCTCGATGGCCTTACCGCCTCCCAGCGCCACGCTGAGCAGCGCGCTTTTATCGATCCGGATCGGAAGGCCGATTTCTCGCTGGAGCCGGACATCCAGATTGCGAATGAGAGCGCCTCCGCCGGTGATAACGATTCCCCTCTCGACGATGTCGCCGGCCAGCGCCGGGGGGGTGTTTGCGAGGGCTGCTTTGATGGCGTTGATGATGTCGCGCAACGGTCCTGCAATCGCTTCCGAAATTTCTTCCGACGTGACCTCCACGATCTTCGGAAGGCCGGAGACCGAGTCGCGCCCTTTGATCCGTTCCCGATGGGAGGTGTCGTCCCAGCAGGCGGTCCCAAGGGCAATTTTGATCTGTTCCGCCGTCTGTTCCCCGATGTAGAGACGATGCCTGCGCTTTACCATCTCGATGATCTTCTCATCCATGACATCGCCGCCGACGCGGACCGAATGGCAGCAGACGATGCCGGCCAGCGAGAGGACCGCCACCTCGGTGGTCCCGCCGCCGATGTCGACCAGCATGCTCCCCACCGGCTCCAAAACCGGCAGATCGGCGCCGATCGCCGCGGCGATCGGCTCTTTGATCAGGATAATTTTTTTTGCGCCGACCGAGTAGCCGGCCTCTTCCACGGCCCGCCGCTCGATTTCAGTAACGCCGTGAGGAAGGGTCACCACGATAAACGGCTTTCTGAGCTGCCATGGACGACGCGAGCGTTGAAGGAAGTGCTTCAACATCTCCTGCGTCAGATCGAAATTGGCGATGACCCCTTCCTTGATCGGCCGGATGGTCGTGATCGAATGCGGCGTCTTCCCCACGAGGGCTTTCGCCGCCAGCCCCACCGCGACGACCTCCTGTTTTCCGCCGCGGAGCTCCCGGACCGCCACCACCGACGGCTCGTTTAGAACGATTCCCCGTCCCCGAAGGTAGACGAGGGTATTCGCCGTTCCCAAATCTATCGAAATATCCGCCGCCCCATAAGGCCGAAGCCAGGGAGCGTGTCTCCTTGAAAATTTTTTCATCCGCCGCTTTCTTACAGACAGGTTTCATTCATCCCAAAACCGCTTATTATAGCCGCAAGCGGCCCGAGAAAAGCAATGGCGCCGAACCCGATCCCTTTTTCGGGGTACGCTGTTTAAATTGCCGCCTCCAGGAAATCGATCATAACAGTACGGACCTCAATGGGCAATACGAAAGGAGCGAGGGAACGGTCCTAATTCAAATTAAGACCGTCACTATGGGATGCTGCAGATCACCGGGGGATGATCCCGATTTGAAGTTTTCAGGAAAGAAGTCGACCGTTTCTCTTCCCAAAGGCAAGAAAGGCAACCGATCTTAAGATGTGGATGAAGTGAACTAAAAGTTCGCAATCAAAAGAGAGGGTGGAACCGGTAAATTTAGGCTTGCCCTCATCACCATTGTATGTAAAAATATAAATTTATCGGTCAGATCCCATTTTGCTTTCAGGCGATTTCTGGGGAGGTAGACCGGTATCAAAGCCGTCATTCCTTAAGTTTGGATCTTGTTGGAGAACGTTACAATGAAATCGAAAACCATGTTTGAGAAAATCTGGGAAGCCCATGTTGTCCACGAGGAGACCGGCAAGCCGACCCTTCTCTACATCGACCGGCATCTGGTCCACGAGGTCACGTCGCCGCAGGCATTCGACGGCCTTCGCCTGGCGAAGCGTCCCGTCCGGAGGCCCGATCTCACCTTCGCCACGATGGATCACAACGTGCCGACCACCGACCGCGCCCTTCCGATTGAAGACCAGATTTCGCTCAAGCAAATGGAGACCCTTTCGCAAAACTGCAAAGAATTCGAGGTGACCCTCTTTGATCTCACCAGCCCCGACCAGGGGATCGTTCATGTCATCGGCCCGGAGCTGGGGCTGACCCTCCCTGGGGTGACGCTCGTCTGCGGCGACAGTCATACGTCGACGCACGGCGCCTTCGGCGCGCTCGCCTTCGGGATCGGGACCAGCGAGGTGGAACATGTGCTCGCGACCCAGTGTCTCCTGCAGGATCGGCCGACCACGTTTTTGATCGAGGTCAACGGGAAGCGGCCCTATGGCGTCGAGGCGAAAGACATCATCCTCTCGATCATCGGAAAGATCGGCACCGCCGGCGGGACCGGCGCCGTCATCGAATTCGCCGGCGACACGATCCGCACCCTGTCGATGGAAGAGCGGATGACCGTCTGCAACATGACGATCGAAGGCGGGGCCCGCGCCGGGATGATTGCGCCGGACGAGAAAACATATGAATACCTGCGCGGCCGGAAATATGCCCCCGCGGAATTTGACGATGCGGTCGCCGGATGGAAGCATCTGCCAAGCGACCCGGGCGCGATCTTCGACCGGACATTAAAAATCGATGCCGCCTCGCTCACCCCGCAGGTCACCTGGGGGACCAATCCCGGGCAGGTCGCCGGGATCGATGCGCGGGTGCCGAACCCGGCGGAAATTTCCGATCCGAACGAGCGGAAGTCTGCCGAGCGGGCGCTGGAGTACATGGGCCTGCGGGGAAACACGCCGCTGACCGATGTTTCGATCGAGCGGGTCTTCATCGGATCGTGCACCAACTCCCGGATCGAAGACCTTCGCCGGGTGGCCCGGTTCGTCAAAGGGCGCCGGGTCTCTCCAAAAGTCTATGCGATGGTCGTCCCCGGATCTCAGCAGGTGAAGAAAAAGGCGGAAGAGGAAGGGCTCGACCGGATCTTCAGGGAGGCGGGGTTTGACTGGCGGGAGTCGGGCTGCTCGATGTGTCTTGGGATGAACCCCGACACCCTCAAGCCGGGAGAGCGCTGCGCCTCGACATCAAACCGCAATTTTGAAGGGCGGCAGGGAAAAGGGGGGCGGACCCATCTCGTCAGTCCGCTGATGGCCGCCGCCGCCGCGGTGGAAGGGCATTTCGTCGATGTCCGGCAATACGATCTGAAGGAGGGGTAGCGTGGAGCCATTCAAAAAGTTGACCGGGATCGTTACCCTTTTAGACCTTCCGAACGTCGACACCGACCAGATCATCCCGAAGCAGTTTTTAAAGCGGATCGAGCGGACCGGCTTCGGACAGTTTCTTTTTTACGACTGGCGCTTCACCGAGGGAAGCCGGCCCAATCCCGAGTTTGAGATGAATGCCGAGCGTTATCGTGGCGCGACGATTCTGGTCACCCGGGCGAACTTCGGCTCCGGCTCCTCGCGCGAGCACGCCCCCTGGGCGCTGCTCGACTATGGCTTTCGCTGCATCATCGCGCCGTCGTTTGCCGATATCTTTTACAACAACTGCTTTAAAAACGGCATCCTCCCGGTCCGGCTTTCGGAAGATCAGGTCGAAGCGATCTTCCAGCGGGTCCGGAGCGCCCCCGGTTACGAGCTGACGGTCGATCTGGAAAAGAAGAAGATCACCTCGGGGGATGGACTCGATTTCGATATTGAGGTTGATCTGTTCCGCCGCCACTGTCTGCTGAACGGCCTGGACGACATCGGGCTGACGCTCGAGAATGAGAAAAAGATCGGCCAGTACGAAGCAACCCACTCCAACGCCGCCCCGCTTAAAATAGGTCCTGAAGCGGAAGATTATGACCTCCGGGGAATGGTTGGAGGTGGGAACGAAAACCACGGCGTTCCGCTCGTTCCGAAGCGATGACCCATCCCGATCCGAAGTACCCCCACATCGGCCGGAAGGAAGAGGAGGTCGGTCCCCCCTTCTGGGAGCGGCTCTATCAGACCGGGGAAACCGGCTGGGATCAAGGCGGCCCCTCGCCGGGATTGACCGATTTTTTAAAGGAATTTGTAGGGGCACGGCATGCCGTGCCCGCACTACAGCCCGGTCGCATCCTGGTGCCGGGAGCGGGGCGGGGCCATGACGCCCGGGCGCTCGCGAAGGCGGGGTTCGGTGTTACCGGCATCGACGCCGCGGAGAGCGCCGTCCGGCAGGCGAGCGAACTGGCCCGATCCGAAAAACTCGAGCAGATTGAGTTCGTCCAGGCCGACTTTTTCGATCTCCCTTCGTTGCTGCGCGGCCCCTATGATTGGATTTTCGAGCACACCTTCTTCTGCGCGTTCGATCCGGCCCTGCGGGACCGCTATATTGAGATCGCGGCCGATCTTCTGAAACCGTCCGGCCGGCTCCTCGGCATCTTTTTCAACATCCAACCTGAAAGCGGTCCCCCCTTCGGCGCCACCCGCCAGGAGCTGATTGAGCGTTTCACCCCCCGGTTTAATCTGATCTATGACGCCGTCCCCCGCTCCCTTCCGAACCGGGAGGGGAAAGAGTTGCTGATGCTTTGGCAGCGAAACTGACTGCGCGGTCGAGGAGGGATCATATCGCAAAAGTATGAGAAGTCGAGACCATTCGACCCTGACCGGCGCCCGCGTCTGACTTGTTCTAGAACATGGCTGATCGTCTTATGTTGAGTTCCTCGCCTGTCATGCTGAGCGGAGCGAAGCATCTGCTCTTTACCTGAATTGGCTGCCCTGAACAATGAAAGAGTATTACGTCTACATTCTGACCAACAGGTTGCGAACTCTGTATACCGGTGTGACCAATGACCTGATGCGACGCATCTATGAGCACAAACACAAACTTGTACCCGGTTTTACGGCCAAGTACCATATCAGTCGTTTGGTATATTTTGAAGAAACAGAAGACATTCTGGCAGCGATTTCTCGCGAGAAGCAGATCAAGGGTTGACTGCGATCCAAGAAAGTTACTTAATTGAATCGGTTAATCCAAGCTGGGAAGACCTCAGGACGAAGTGGCGTGTAGATTCTTCGCTTCGCTCAGAATGACAAGTGGTTAGCGTGGTTGATCTCCTTAATCCATTTTTGCTAGACTTCTTTCATGCCTGAGATACCCGATCTGGATGCCATCGTCTTTTACCTTCGTACTCAAATCATCGGGGCGGCGGTCAAAGACGTTTCGATTCCCCTGGAATGGATGCTCCGGTCTGCGTCGACGAATCCTGAAGCGATCTTGCGGGGAGAGTCGATCGAGGCGATTGACCGGCGCGGCAAGCATCTTCTCTTTGCCTTTCGTGAATCGACCCTGGTGGTCCATCCGATGCTGGTCGGACGGTTTTACTACACCCCTCCTGAGGAAAAGCGTCCACATGAGATGGTCATCGAGTTGATTCTCTCCAACGGCATGGCGCTTCGCTATGCCGATGAAAAGCGGATGGGGCGGCTCTATCTGGTTCCGGGAAGGGATTTTTCCAGCATCCCGGGTTTCAACGAGCAGGGGCCCGACCCGCTGGCCGAAGATTTTACATTCGAGCGGTTTATGGAGCGTCTGAAAGGACGGTACGGCGAGATAAAGGGGCTTTTGACCAATGCAAAAGTCATTTCCGGAATCGGGAACGCCTACGTCGATGAGATCCTCTTCGAAGCGGGGATTTATCCGTTCCGGAAGAAAAAGGATTTATCGGAGGAAGAACTCCGGCGGGTCTATGCCGCGATCCCGGTGGTTTTAAACCGGGCGAAAGAAATCATCGCCGAGCGGATGGGACCGCAGACCCACCTGAAGATCCGCGATTTCCTCCAGGTCCACGGCAAAGGGGGAGAGCCCTGCCCGAAATGCGGCCAGCGGATCGCCCAGGTCGGAACCTGGCAGCGGGCGACCAACTTCTGCAGAAATTGCCAGCCCGGATTGATGGTGGAACGGGAGAAGAAACTTCGACAAGGGAGACTTCTGGATGAGGCTTGATTCTGGACAGATTGAAGTCGTGGATGATGCCATGGCAGAGGTCTTACGTCGAAAGGAGCCATGGGAGCGGATTGCAATCGGGTTCAACCTCTAGATCGGAGCGTCAAGGATGCTGACCTCGCACCTTAGCGCTTCTCATCCGGAGTGGAGCGAAGAGCAGGTACGGCGCGAGGTCTCTCGGAGAAATCGCATGGGGCCGTATGACCTACTGTAAAACAGGACTGGACCTTTCAGGCAATGATCAAAGAAATTCACGGCTACACCTACAAGTGCTTAACCACCCAAAGTCAGAGAATTGATAATTACTATAAGAAACACTGAACCTCCCTGTTTTAAAAACCTAATTAATTATTGCTCACCGAATAATTGATTTTCTAAAGGTTTTGGAATACCATTCTTCAAGTTCAAAAAGAAATGTTCTTGTCTGCATAATCATGTTGAGGGTATTTCGCAGTTCAGTCGGCTTTAAGCCGACAATATCTGGAACCCACCACCTTAGAGCCGGTGGAGCATTCAGTTCGTGTTAATTTGATTTACTATGGGTTGTTCAGAATGAACAGAAATGATCTGCAAAAACTCGCTAAGCTGAGAGTCAAGGAAGCCAAGGTCCTTCTTGATAACGGATGTTTCGAAGGCGCATACTATTTATTAGGATACGCTGTTGAATGTGCATTGAAGGCATGTATAGCGAAGCAAACAAAACGATTTGAATTTCCTGAAAAAAGATTTGTTAACGACTGCTATACACATGACATAAACAAATTGCTTAGTATTTCGGGCTTAAAGGTTGAACACGAAAAATATATACAAAACAATAAAGTCTTTGAGTTGAACTGGACAATAGTCAAAGACTGGTCGGAAGAAATTCGGTATGATAATACAGTAACAGAATTAGATGCTAGGGATTTTTATTCTGCTGTAACAGCTCGGAAGAACGGTGTGTTAACATGGATGAAAAAATCATGGTAAAGAAAATGTACAGATGTGATCGAGAGATACCTAATCAAGGAAGGTAATAATTATGTTCGTTGACGTACTTTCCGATGAAATGATTTCTGCAGGTAGGGAGCTTACTGAGCTCCTTGATAAGATACATCTGAATGTAAGCGCCTCTTTGTGGTTTTACGAAGAGAGCTTAAATAACTGGCGTTTGATAATTGCATCGCCTGAAGTAAGAGTTCATGGTCCAAAAAAGTTGTATCAAAAAATCCAGTCTGTTATTGCAAATATGCCAGATAATAAAAGAATAGCCCTAAAAGATATTACAGTGATCGATAACAATCATCATCTTATATCGCTTTTGCGGAAAGCTATAGGGAGGGGGAAGACTATATCTGGAACAAGGTTTTCTCGAAATACAATAAATGGTGTTTTTATTGAAGATGCATACATATACCGAATGACATCGTGACAAAAATTTCCTTCAGACTTTCTCCTGTTGAATTAAACCCCAAAATTTCTGATCATTTTGTGTTCCCCTCTAACATAATCTAACTCATTCCAGCTCACTCAGGCTACGTTACTGTGTTCTAATAACTCTTTGCTAAAGTTGTTGTTGTGAGTTATGGTATGCCGGAGTGGGATCACTGAAAACCCTTTCTAAAACCGCCGGTGTTCAAACGGCTAGGCTTCAAATAGGCGTAAAAATTGCAATTTAAAATCTTTAGAGGATAATGGGTGCTCGGATTGTGGCTTTCAGGAAGTACCATTGACCTTACAATGTCTGAAAAGTAAAGTTATAATTTTTACAGCTTCTCCATTTTTCGAAATCTTGTCGCCCGTTTCAAAAACGCCTTGAAGATCGCCCGGCTCTGATCCCCCTCGTGTAAGTACTCCGGGTGCCACTGGATCCCCACCACAAAAGGAAAATCGACCGACTCGATCCCCTCGATCACGCCGTCTTCCGCCATGGCATTGATGATGTATCCGGGCGCCACTTGCTTCACCCCCTGATGGTGCGAGCTGTTGACATAGAGCTGAAGCTGTTTAACGATCCGGGCCAGCAGCGTCCCCTTTTTGATTTCGATTGAATGGCTCGGTTTTCCGCCGTGATCGTGTTTTAAAGACCGGGGCAGTTGCTTCGGGAGATCCTGATAGAGACTTCCTCCGCCGGCCACGTTCAAGAGTTGCATTCCCCCGCAGATCCCCAGGATCGGCATCTCTTTTTCGCAGGCCCGCTTCACCAATTCTTTTTCGAGCGAGGTTCGCTTCGGGTCCACCTTCTTGAAGGAAAACCGCTGGCGCTCGCCGTAGAGGGCCGGGTCGATGTCGGGACCGCTGCCGGTCAGAAGCAGACCGTCGATCCGGGTGAGGATCTCCTTGGCCATCTTCGCGTCGTTGACCGGAGAGAGGACCAGCGGCACGCCGCCGCACGCCTCGATTGCGTTGATATACCGGTTCCGGATAAAGGCGGTCGGCTCTTTTCCGCCGAACTCCGGCCGGTCTCCGCCATTATAGTCGCTGGTCACCCCGATCACCGGTCTCATTTAAAATAGGTCCTCAAGCGAAAAATTACGACCTCCAGGAAGTGGCTGGAGGCTGGAACGAAAGCCACGGCGTTCCATTTAAAATAGGTCCCCTAAAGCGAAAATTTATGACCTCCGGGGAATGGTTAAAATAAGCCCTCAAGCGCAAAGTTACGGCGTCCCACTTGGAGGTGGTAACGTAAACCACGGCGTTCAATTCGTTTTTCGGACCTCCTTGAGTGAATAAAAATCGCCGTCGGGGTAGAGGGTGTATCCCTCCACCTCTTTCTTCATGACGGCGACGTTGTCGGTGTGCCAGAGGCTGGCATAGGGAAGATCTTCGGAAATGATCTTTTGGACCTCCGCGTAAAGGGCCTTTCTCTTTTCCGCATCCAGGGCGCTCCTCGCTTCTTCAACCAGCCGGTCGACGGCGGCACTGGCATAGAACCCCCGGTTGGAGCCATTCGGCGGGACGCTGCCGGAGTGGAAGACATTATAATAAATGTCGGGGTCCTGAATGCCGACCCAGGAGAGGGTGAAGAGCTGGAAATTGCCCGATTTGATGTCGGCGTAAAAGGTGCCCCACTCGTAGCTGCGAATTTCGACCGCGATTCCAACCAGCGACAATTGACGTTGTATCACCTCGACCACCCGGCGCGCAAGCTCATTCTGAGAGGTCTTATGGGTCAGCCTGAACCGGGGGGCCGGACCTTCCGGATCGGGATAGCCCGCTTCATCCAAGAGCCGCCGGGCCCGGTCCGGCTGATATGAATAATCGGTCACGGCAGGGGAGTAGGCCCAATGCGAAGGGGGGAGGAGTCCGGTGGCGGGATGGGCGAGCTTTTTGAAAATGTGTTCCGTGATTTCCTCCCGGTTGATCGAGAACGCAATCGCCTCCCGGACCTGCCGGTCCCTGAGAATCGGGTCTTTCAAATTAAATCCAAGATAGGAGTAGGTGCTGCCGGTGGCCTGCATGATCTTCAGCCGAGGGTTGGCCTTCAGGCGGGGAAGGGCGTCGGGGGGAAAGGCGTTTTGGATCAGATCGAGATTTCCCTTCTCCATCTCCAATAGACGGACGGCATCTTCCGGGATGATCCGAAAGAGAAGCCGGCGGGTCGGGGAGGGGCCTTCGAAGTAGCCGGGGTAGGCCGACAATTCCACGGCGTCATCGGGATCGTTCCGCGCCAGGTTGAATGGACCGGAGCCGACCGGGTGAGAAGAAAAAGAGGCCGGCCCGTTTTGCGCAAGGTGTTTTGGCACGATCCCGCGCGTCAATTCGGTCAGGAAGGGGGCGTGCGGCTTGCTTAGAATAAAGCGGACGGTAAAAAGGTCGGGGGTCTCGATCCGGTCGATGATCTCATATCCTTTGCGATGAGGGGAAGCGAGGGCCGGATCGAGCATGCTTTCATAGGTATACCGAACATCTTCCGCGGTGAGCGGACGGCCGTCGTGGAACCGGACCTGTTTCTTCAGGTAAAACGTGTAGCGCGTCCCCTCTTCCACTTCCCATCGTTCGGCCAGATCCGGGATCATCCGACCGGCGGGATCCGTCCGAATCAAGCGGCTGAAGAGGAGCTGGCCGATCCGCTCGGAGTAGGCGTCGGTGGCAAAGCGGGGATCGAACTGGGTCGGCGCCGATTCGATCGCAACCACGAAGGGAGGGTCCCCCGGCGCCTTCGATGGGGCGCACCCGCCGAGCGAGAAAATCCAAATAAAAAAAAGTAGGGGCACGGTGTTTCGTGCCCCTACAGAATGATGGGTCGATACTCTCATGCTATTCGGATCGATCAGGCCGACTTGATTCCCTTTTCACGTTCGTAAAGGAGCACCGGCTCGCCCGAGCCGTTGATCACCTCTTCGGTGATGACGCACTCTTTGACGTTCTTGAGCGACGGGAGCTCGTACATCAGCTCCAGCATCACCTCTTCAAGGATCGACCGAAGGCCCCGCGCGCCGGTCTTCTGGGCGAACGATTTTTTGGCGATCGCGGCCAGGGCGCTGTCGGTGAATTTCAGCTTGACCTTTTCGAGCGAGAAGAGCTTTTCATACTGTTTGACCAAAGCGCTTTTCGGCTCGGTTAAAATCCGCATCAGCGCCGTTTCTTCCAGATCTTCGAGCGTCGCCGTAACCGGAAGGCGCCCGACGAACTCCGGGATCAACCCGTATTTAATGAGGTCTTCGCCCTGGATCATCGAGAGGAGCTCTCCGATCTTCCGATCGGCTTTCCCCTTGATATCGGCCCCGAATCCCATCGTCTTCTTATTGACCCGCTGCTCGACCAGATTGTCCAATCCGACAAACGCGCCGCCGCAGATAAAAAGAATGTTGGTGGTATCGACCTGAATGAACTCCTGATGGGGATGTTTTCTCCCCCCCTGCGGAGGGACATTGGCGACCGTTCCCTCGATCAGCTTCAAAAGCGCCTGCTGCACCCCTTCGCCCGAGACGTCGCGCGTGATGGAGGGAGATTCGCTCTTCCGGGAGATCTTGTCGATCTCGTCGATGTAGACGATTCCCTTTTCCGCCTTCTCGACATCGTAATCGGCCGCCTGAAGAAGTTTGAGGATGATGTTCTCGACATCTTCGCCGACGTAGCCGGCCTCGGTCAGGGTGGTGGCGTCGGCAATCGTGAAGGGAACGTCGAGGATCCGGGCCATCGTCTGCGCCAGGAGGGTCTTCCCGGTGCCGGTGGGACCGATCATCAGGATATTTCCCTTTTGAAGCTCGATTTCGTCGCTCTGCGCGTTGGTGGCGACCCGCTTGTAGTGATTGTGGACGGCGACCGCAAGAATCTTTTTCGCCCGGTCCTGCCCGATGACAAACTGGTCTAAGATTTTCTTGATCTCAATCGGCTTGGGGAGGGCCGAAGAAGTCTCGTCCTTCTCCTCTTCCCACTCTTCGGCGATGATGTCGTTGCAAAGGTCGACACACTCGTCGCAGATGTAGACCGTCGGTCCCGCGATCAGCTTTTTGACCTCGTCCCGGTTTTTTCCGCAAAAAGAGCAGCGAAGGAGTGAATCGGTTTTTTCCTGTTTTGTCATGCGTTTCCTCCCCGTTCTATACCTGTATAAGACCTGTGCGCGGTAGGGCCGGACGCCCTCTATCCCCCGCTGCCACGCCCACACTCGTTCCGGCGTGAGCCGGACTGGGGTGACCCTACGGCTTTTTACCTTCCTTCTCTTTGCGATCCGGAGCCCGTTCTATGACTTCATCGACAAGACGATATATTTTGGCCTCCGCCCCCGACATAAAATAGTCCCGCTCGGTATCGGCGCGAATCTTCTCGATCGGCTGGCTGGTGTGTTTTGCCATGATTTCGTTCAAGCGCTCTCGAATTTTTAGGATTTCTCTGGCATGGATATCGATGTCGGTGGCTTGACCCTGGAAGCCGCCCATCGGCTGGTGGATCATCACCCGCGCATTGGGCAGGGCAAATCTTTTTCCGGGGGCTCCCGCCGTCAAAAGCAACGCGCCCATGCTGGCCGCTTGGCCGATGCAGATCGTGGAAACCGGAGACTTGATGTATTGCATGGTATCGTAAATGGCCAAACCGGAGGTCACGACCCCTCCCGGAGAATTGATATAAAGATTGATGTCTTTTTCAGGGTCTTCCGCTTCTAAGAATAAAAGCTGGGCGATAATGAGATTTGAAACATTATCATCGATCGGCGTTCCCAGAAAAATGATCCTATCCTTGAGAAGACGGGAATAGATATCATAAGCGCGCTCGCCGCGGTTGGTTTGTTCGATCACCATCGGTACCAGCATCAGGACGTTTCTCCTTTGTCTTCAAATTGGGCCAGCGCGTATACCCGGTTGAGTGCCTTTTCCTGCCTAATCCGTGATTTTAACCCTTCCAGCGAGCCCTCCTGCTGATAGAGCGCCCGCTTGGCTTCCGGGGAGGAGACTTTTGCCCTTTGCGCAATCAGGTCGATCTCGTTCTCCAGCTCCTGGTCGCTCACTTCCATTTTTTCGTTTTCTGCGATGGCTCCTAAAATCAATGTTCCTTTGACCCGCTCCGTGGCGATGGACTCATATTCCTTATGGAGCGCCTCGTGATCCATTTGTTGAGCGATCTTGTCCTGAAGGCGGTCCACCATGGCATGGAGTTCATGTTCCACCATGGACGGGGGAACCTCGAATTGATGGAGCTCAACGAGTTTCTTGATGAGGATGTTTTTCTGGTCATGCTCCTGCTGAGAGGTGCGTTGTTCCGACATGGTATTTTTTATTTTATCCTTTAGCTCGGAAAGGGAAGTCAGGCCGATATCTTTCGCCAATTCATCATCCAGTTCGGGCAGGATCTTCGTCTTGACCTCCTTGAGATGAATCTTAAAGCGGACATTCTTGCCGGCGATTTCTTTGTTCTGATACTCTGCCGGAAAGGGAACATCCACTTCAACTTGATCGCCCTTTTTTTTGCCCAGAAGAGAAGATTCGAATTCAGGGAAAAAAGTATTCGAGCCGACCTGCAAACTATATCCTTCCGCCTTTCCCTGCTGGACCGGTTTTCCATCGAGCGATCCTTCAAAATCCATTATAACATAATCGGATGCGACGACGTGATGGTCATCGGCAAGGGCTTCCAGATGCCCTTGTTCTTCCCGGAGTCTTTGCAGTGATTTTTCCACTTCTTCATCCGTGACGCTGATTTTTTTCCGAGGAAGGGGAATCCCTTGATAGTTTGAAAGCTGAATCGACGGCTTGACTTCCACGGTCGCGGTGAATAACAGGGGGGCATCTTTTTTTACTTCTATTTTTTCAATCGAGGGGAATTCGACGGGTGAAATCCCCGCCTCCTTCACCGCTTTTTGATAATAATCAGGAACCAATTTTCGGACGACATCTTCTTGAATCGACGGCCCAAACCTTTTTTCCAACAAGGCCATCGGGGCTTTGCCGGGACGAAAACCGGAAATCTTTGCCTTCTTTTTCAGATCGGAATAGGCAAGGGCAAATTCGTTTGAAACGACTTCCTGGGGGATCTCAATGGTGAGAGATTTTTTAACAGGGGTGATTTCTTTGACCTGAAATTTCATGCCGCTCCTTTTCGTAAAACTTTTTCATTCTATCCTTGAAGGTAGTCCTTGTCAACCGTTTTGAGTTTTGCGAAACCGGGAAAAAAGAGACTAAAAGTCATTGGATAATGACCTTATCCTCAAATAAAACCGGTTGCTGCTATTGATGAAAAAGCCGGGTTGGCCGGAGAAGTGGTGCGAGAGGGGGGACTTGAACCCCCACGGGATACCCCACCAGATCCTAAGTCTGGCGCGTCTGCCATTTCGCCACTCTCGCAGTTACGGGTGGTTCGGGACCGATAAATCGTAACATACGCCGGATAAAACCGCAATCCGGAAGAGGGAAAGAAGCAGGAGGCGACAGGACCGGGATGACGTTAAAAATGATAACTTAAGATGAGAGAAAAGATAGACATCTTGATCTTGAAAATATCCTCTCGTGTCACGATTGAGGGCTCAACCCCGAATGAATCGGTCGTTTCAATTTTTCTCTCAAGCGGATTCAGAGAGAGGTACATATAATGGAGGCCCAGCCCAAAGCCGGAGTCGAATACCGTTTCCACGCCGGCTCCAATATGATAGCCCGACGACGGTTTTTTAAAGGTGGTTAAGGTGCAATCAGCGGGACCCGTTGCGATATCGGTACTACAGGAATCGTTTCGGCCGGTGTTGACGGCGGGATCAAGTTCGTAGTGTAGCCCCGTTAAGCGGTCTATTCCCACTTCGAGGAAGAAAGGAAACCATTTCGGGTGCGGAGGGGTCAATTTTACAGTGAAAGTCAGCGGTGTCATTTCAAGGTCGCTGCCGATCGCCAGATTGATATGATTCGCTTCGGCCGTGACCTGTCCTATTCCGATGCCGGTTGACAGATAGAGTGACGGAAAATAAAGAAAGTAGCGGAGTTGCCCGGTGAATGATCCATTTGAAGCCGAATCCGGTGTTTTATAGCCCGGCATGAACTCGACCGACTGCGGGGGGAACGCATAAGCGGGCGACGCCAGAGTGAATAGAACCGCGATCCCGATCCAGAGCGCTCTTTGTCCTGTCCTCATTGGCAATCTCCTGAAAATGAACGAAAAGCTGTGATATTCGTACGGCAGGATCAAGGAAAGAATGAATGCGACGCATTCATCTGTTAATCTGGTGGGCCGTGAAGGGATCGAACCTTCGGCCCGCTGATTAAGAGTCAGCTGCTCTACCAACTGAGCTAACGGCCCCACTGAATTAAACAGATTTGGTGCGCCTGAAGGGATTTGAACCCCTAACCTTCGGCTCCGGAGGCCGACGCTCTATCCAGTTGAGCTACAGGCGCAAAGAAGGGAGCATCTTAACATAAAAAAAAACGCAAAACAACAACCTCTCCGTTATTTGTAAAGGCAAAGATCACTTTCTTGGCCGTTACCCTCTCTTCAACCTGGTCCCTTCTGGCTCATCATAATGATGTCCTTTCCTGCCATCTTGCCCCCCTCTTGAAAAAGGGGGCATTGTAGCAGCAAATAGGACATTTCTACTTTGCCCAATTGGGAATCGCCATCATGACAAAAGCCATCAACGAAGCCAACCATGTGATGGAGCAGGCCTTTGAGTCGAGCCCGCAAACCTTCGCGAAAGCGCTTCAGGGTCTGAAGAACAGCATCAACGCACAGCCGGTCGCAAAAGCGGTCTGATCCTGGCTCTTTCAGGCAAGTCAAATTACCCGGCGTCAAAGCGACGCGATTCTGTCAGGTGATGACAGGGCGGATCATGGACTAAAGTCGGATCCATTGTGACCTCGCCGGGGCATCACGCTCCGCGTGGCGCCTTCTTCTGCGGCGACCAGCGCCACGGTGCAGGAGACCCTCCCAACGGCGAGGGCAAGCTTCCGATGGTGTCAATCCTTTTTCATGCAGATTCCTCCTTATAAATAAAGAAAACCTTGCGGGCGATATCCGATGGCGGTTTTTTGAATCGTCTTTGCATCCCCTCGGCGCGGATGAATCACGCAACGCATGCGGCCGAAAGAGGCGGCTCTTCTTGCCGGGAGTGGGTGCTATACACCTTCTGCTTCCTGTGATAGAATCGCCCCGTTTAACGAACGGTCGGCGACGGGGTTGATCGTGGTCCGCCACCCGTTCGAAGGCTTTTTGTAAGGAGATCTCTAAAGCAACGTCGCTGAGAGCGGGAGGAGGAAGACGCAATCGCCTGATCCCGGATTCGATGATCAATCAAAATAAAAGGAGCGTTCATGTTACTTCGATTCGTGGCAATTCTTAGTTTAGGACTTCTCTCCGTTTCGGCCTATGCGGCGGACCCGTCCCTTAAAACCCAAAAGGACAAAGTCAGCTACAGCATCGGGCTCGACATCGGAGGCAATTTAAAAAACCAGTCGATCGAGATCGACCCGAAACTGCTGGCCCAGGGAATTCAGGATGCCGTCTCCGGCGGAAAGCGGCTTCTGACGGAAGAAGAGGTTCAAGGGGTGATGATGGCCTTTCAGCAGGAGATGCAGGCCAAAGCCGCCACAAGGGCCAAAGAGGCCGGGGATAAGAACCTGAAAGAAGGCAGCACATTCATGGCTGATAACAAGAAGAAAAAAGGGGTGACCACCCTGCCGAGCGGTTTGCAGTATAAAATCATCACCGCCGGCACGGGAAAGAAGCCCAAAGCGACCGATACGGTGACCACCCACTATCGGGGGACGCTCATCGACGGGACCGAGTTCGACAGCTCGATCAAGCGCGGGGAGCCGGCGAGTTTTCCGGTTTCGGGGGTGATCCCCGGCTGGACCGAAGCGCTGCAGCTGATGCCGGTCGGCTCGAAGTGGCAGCTGGTTGTTCCGCCGGACCTGGCTTACGGCCCCCGCGGCGCCGGGCAGCAGATCGGGCCGAACGCGACGCTGGTTTTCGAAGTGGAGCTCCTCTCGATTCAGGAAGAAGGCAAAACGCCCAAACCGTAACTTGGAGTTTTCGGCTTCCAGGCCGGGAAGTGTCGATCTGAACTGACGGGGAGAGGGACGGCCGGCTTTTCTTTCAAAAAAGCGCGCAAGGATTTTGCCTACTTGACTTCACCCCTCCACTTCTAATAAAGTTTAAATGAAGGATACAATTTTGACATAGGCCAACTTTGTATATTATAAATCGACATGGTGTAAGGAGGATTACAAATGAAAACATTTTCCCCGGAAAAAGTCGGTGAACGAATCAGAGCGGTCCGCGGAAAGCGAACCCAGACGGAATTTGCAAAAGCGATCGGAGTGAAGAAACAAAACTACATCAGCCGGTACGAAAGAGGGCGTGTCCCCTCCCCGGACTTATTGGTCCAGATCGCGAAGACGGGCCGAGTCAGCATCGATTGGCTGCTGACGGGGAAGGGTAAAGGGGTCAAGGTCGCAGTCCACGCCAAAAAGGCCGGTTGACTATATTAAGAGGGCGTTGTCTTCCGCGACCTTCGCCCTGCCGGGGCGAGGATCGCGAGGCGCCCTTCTCGGCGGCGCGCCTTTCCTTCAGTTCAATTCTTTCAAAACCGCTCGGACCGGAGCGCGGACCGGCCCCTTTGATCTTTGATCGGCAGGGCGATCCATTCATCATCGCCGGCGGGAACCCCGGTCAGGTTTAATCCTTCCTGTATCACGACCCCGTTTCTCACAGGTATCCCGAATTTTAAACTTTTTCGTTTCCGTGTTGCTTTTACTTTCTTGAACCCTTTTATACTTTAGAGGAGTTCTTGAAGCAACGCAACGCGCACTTCACGTTGGAACTCACCGAAAAAAGATCGGCTGCTTGAGAACGCTTCAGCCGGCGTCAGTCCAAAGACCCGATTTAGAACGGCCCTGGTTCTCCCGCATTCCGGAAAGACCATCCTTTTTACTTCCCACCGGCCTGAAGAGATCAAAGCCCTCGCAACCCGGATGATGGTGCTGCACCAGGGGAGTGTGGTCTTCGATGGTGTGCCCTCGGAATATTTTCAGTCGAACGTTCATGAGAACCTATACGCATGATCAGAAATATCATTACGTTGACATTGAACGATTTTGCGGTTGCATTTAAAAACAAGACGCTTTACCTGATCCTTTTTATCCCCCTTTTCGTTTTTCTCTCCTTAAAATGGGTCGATGGGGCAGATGCAGGCTTTCAAAAAGTAAAGATCGGCTTCATTCAAAAAGAAAACGATTCTTCCGTCATCCTTCAAAGCATCCAGTCTGCGAATCACGCATTTTCAATCTTCTGGTTTTCCGACGAAGAGGCGGGCAAAAGGGGATTGAAAGACAAAAAGGTGGACGGCCTTTTGAGGCCATCCGAAAAAGAACCTGAAAGCCTGGAACTGGTGGTTTTAACCAAAGCCTCTTTCCAAACGGTGGCCATCGTGGAAAGCGTGTCGGCATTGCAGATGGCGCTGGAAGGAAGGAAGAAGAACTGGATTTCAGAAATCCGGTCTCTTCAGGACATCGGGATTCAAAGACAGACCTTGCCGACCTGGATTTTAATGCTGGTTCTCCTCGTCGGCTTCATTATTCTTCCGGCGCAGGTGGCCGAAGAAAAAGAAAAAAAATTACTGCTCGGGCTGTTGCAGACGCCGATACGCGAAATGGAGTGGCTGCTGGCCAAGGTATTTTTGGGAATGACGCTGGTCGGCATTGCGGCGCTGATCCTCCACCTGCTGGGGAAGTTTGGTTTTGATCTTGACGGGGGGATCAGTTATACGGCCTTTCTGATCGCCGGCAGCTTCTGTTTCAGCTCTTTCGGGATTCTCCTCGGGTTTTTATGCCGCAGCCAAGCGAGCGCCCGAACGTTGGGCGTTCTCTTTTATCTGCCGCACCTCCTCCCTTCGGCGCTGTCCGATTTTTCACAACAGCTAAGCACGGTTGCGCCGTTGCTGCCTTCTTATCAATTTTACGGGCCGATCAAATCGATCCTTCTGGAGGGGGGGAACCTCTCGAGTTTCTCCCCGGAATGGCTCTATCTATTCCTCGTCGGGTTATTCGCCTGCCTTTTTTCATACCTGTTGATGAAAAAGCGTTGGCTGATGTAATCTCCCATTATCCGTCCCGACGATCTGCTCCGGACGGTGATGGCAGCCTTCTGGTTCGTGATCGATTTTATCGCATCGTGGCTGCCAGAAAGCGCTCGATGGCATAGGTCGTGATCTGACCGCAGGGGCCGTTAAAGTGGGCATCACAGCCGTGCGTGGCCCAGGGGAGCCGCAGGAGGAGTTGGGGCGCTCCCGCTTCGGCAAGGCGGGTCTCCAGCCGCTCGCTCTGCGCAGGAGAGACCACTTCGTCCCGGGCGCCATGGATCAGAAGGGTCGGAGGGATTTTCGGGCCTGCGAACCGGATCGGGGAGGCGGCGTCATAGGCGGCGGAAAAGCGGTCGGGCGGTCCGCCGAGGTATCCTTCCAAAATGGCGCGGGAGTCGATGACCCATCTGTTTGCGGGATGGGTGTAGCTGTGGTGTAAGTCCGCCGGCGCATAAAACGCGACGACCCCCCGGATGTCGGGGTCGTCGGCGGTGTAGGCCGCCAGCAGCGCCAGCTCTCCTCCGGCGGAACGCCCGAGCAGAACAAGGCGCGTCGGATCGAGGCCGAACTCGGCAGCATGGGTTTTCAGATAAGCGACGGCCGCCTTCACATCTTCCAGCGCGGCAGGAAAGCGGGCGCGCGGCGCCAGCCGATAATCGATGGAGGCCACCAGGTAACCCCGCGCCGCAAGGTATTGGTTCAGCTTCGGAAGCTCCTTCCGGTCGCTGCTCCGCCACCCGCCGCCATGAATCACGATCACCCCGGGGGCAGGGCCCTCCGCCATCCGCGGAGAATAAAGGTCCAGCGTCAGGGCCTGGCCTTTTACCTTGGAATAAATCCGGTTCCTTCGCTGAACCGCCGGTGAAGCGATCCCTCCGATCAGATCGGCCGGGACCAGCGGCATCGGTCTCGGAGGGGCGCCGACCGTGGAGCGGGGGGGCGATTCTCCAAATGCGGCGGCGAGCCGATCAGGAAGGCGCTGTGCGACCGGCCACGCCCTTACGGGGGAGAGGAGAAGGAGGAGCGAGGCGGCAAGCCCAAACAGCGCTCCGGCCCGTCCCCCCCAGGTTGCTCTCCAGCCGGGAAGAAAGAAGAGGAGCGGAATCGGCGCCGATAGATATCCCCACTCCGTGACGCCGATTGCCAACATCCAGAGCAGGGTGGTCGGCGCCGGGACGAGCGCCGGCAGCGCCACCATCAGGCAGAGCGCCCCTCCTCCCAGACGAAGCCATCCTGCCGGAGGCCGACGATGGAAACCATGCGAACCGGTATCGAACCTCTCGCCCGTCATTCAGCCTCCTTTCAGCGCCTTCCGGCCGTTTGCAGAAGAGCGCCGTCTTGCTTCTCCCCGGGCGGCCTAAGAAAAAGAAAGCGCGCCGAGCGCCTTGCGCAGGTCGGTGTGCGCCATCACGATCTCCGGGCTCGATTGAAGGAGCGACAGGTACCGGTCCGTTGCAATCATCCCTTCCATCCGCTCCCGCAGACCTGCCATCCGGATCGGCTCCAACGGCGCCGGCGCTTCGGCGAGCTCGTCCATCTCGACCATCACCTGCGACATGGGGCGGAGCCAGGAGAAAAAAGGGTCTTCCATCAGCAGGCGAAGGAGGGCGCCCGGACCCCCGATCGGCCCATATTGCCGCTCGTATTCGCTTCGAACCGTGCCGATGAGCAGCTTATGAAGCGCCCGCAGGGCTCTGTTCACCTCGTCGAGCCGCCGGCGCGCGAGCTCGTCGGACCGACCCGGTCCGCTGCCGGACTTCCCTTTTTCCATCCCACCCCTCCTTCAAGGAATCAAAACGATTTTTCCCTCTTCAGGACCTCCGGTCCGCCGAACCGGTGAATACGAACCGACTTCATAAACGCCTCTTCCACGCAAAAGGGAGATCATCCAACCGAACTTGAATTTAACCGCGCTTTCTCAGTGATACACTATCTCCTTCAGAGATTCAAGGAGGATAGAAGAAAGAATCGAACTTGTCAGCTTGTTCCGATTTAGGTAGAATGGGCGTACGTCAAAGGAGGCAGAGCGTGACCAGTGTAGCCATTATCGGGGGCGGACGGGGCGGGACATCTTTAATTGAAATTTTTTATAATGATCCGCTGGTTAAAATCGTCGGGGTGGCCGACGTCGACAAAAATGCGCCTGGGGTCCGGCTGGCCAAGAAATTAAAGATCCCGGTCACGCAAGACTATAGAAAGCTGCTCCGGTCGAAAAAGGCCGACCTGGTGATCGACGTGACCGGAAATCAATCGGTGGAAAAGACCCTCCATGTGGAGGTGCATCCCGGAATGGCGATCATCGGCGGTCCTTCCGCAAAATTCATGTGGCAATTGATCGAGGAGCGGATCAAAAGCAAGGAAAAGATCGAGCAGCACCTTCTTGAATATCAATCCCTCTACCGGCTTTATGTCAAAGAGGTGGAACTGGCGATCGCCGAAGAGCGGACCCGCATTGCCTGCGACATTCATGACGGTCTGGTCCAGACGCTCGTCGGGTTGAATTACCGGCTGGACTATTGCGCCGATCAGATTGAAAAGAATCCGCTGCGCTCGATTCAGACGGTGAGCGAAACAAAAAAGCTTCTGAAGGAGGCGATCTCGGAGGCGAGAGAGGTCATTTTCAACCTCCGTCCGATTGACCTCGTCCGGTCGGGCCTTTTCCCGTCGCTGGCGAATTATTTGAAAACCTATGAGAAGCAGTATCAGATCAAAACCGCGCTGAAGACGTCGGGGAACGAACGGTCGATCTCGTCGCAGGCGAAAATATTTGTTTTTCGAATCGTTCAGGAAGCGCTGGCCAATGTTCAAAAACATGCGCGGGCCGAAAAGGTGGAGGTGAAGGTTGAGATCGGAACGCTCTCGCTGCATGCCGCGATTGTCGACAACGGAATCGGCTTCGACTGGAGAAAAATCAAGAACCATCCTCAGAAGAGCAGCTCGTTCGGCCTGAAAGCCATCGCCGAGCGGGCGCGTCTTTTAGGGGGGGAGGCGGAAATATTGAGCCGGCCGAGAGAGGGAACACGGGTCATGATTGAGATTCCCCTTCAGGAGGTGGGAGCGCTTGAATAAAATCAGGGTCTTGATTGCAGACGATCACCGCGTGGTCCGGGAAGGGCTCGGCGCGATTCTCAAGACCAAAAACGACATCGATGTCGTCGGCGAGGCGACGAACGGGATTGAAGCGGTCCAGGCCGCAAAGTCCCTGAAGCCCGACGTCATCCTTATGGATATCTCCATGCCGCAGATGAATGGGGTGGAGGCGACCCGTCTGATCAAGAAAGAACGTCCCCAAATCGGAATCGTCGCCCTGACGATGCATGACGACGACCCCACCATTTTTGATCTGATCCGGGCGGGGGTGAACGGCTACCTCCTGAAAGATTCGGATTCGGTCGATATCGTCAAGGCGATCCGATCGATCTACAAAGGGGAGTCGATGATCCATCCCTATATCGCCAAGAAAATTCTACTGGAACTCTCGCAGAAAGAGGAAAGGCGAAAAGAAGAAAAAAGCGGCAAGGAACATCGTCTCAGCGCCCGCGAAATTGAAGTCTTACAGAGGGTGGCGACCGGAAAGACCAACAAGGAAATCGCCGGGGACCTGACGTTAAGTGAAAAGACGATCAAAAACCACGTCCGGAATATTTTTCATAAAATGCAGGTGTACGATCGGACCGAAGCGGCGATTAAAGGCATTAAAGAAGGGATCATTCACCTTGACCAGATGCCGCCCCGGCGAAAGAGCCGTTAAAAAATAAGAGGGGCCGGGCGGCCCCTCTCGAAAATCTCAGTTAACGGACGACCAGTTCCTTCGCAACCAGCCGCTCGCCTTCAGACTTGAAGGTCACAACGGCCTTATCCTGTACCTTGACCCCCTTGAGAAGCGAGGCCGAGGTGGCGAACTGAAGCGGTTTCCCCGTCTCCGCATCGATCAGGGTCAAAACACCCTCTTTTAAATCGATCGCCTTCACCATCCCGACATGCTTATCGGGGCCCATGTTGGAGCAGGCCCACACCGCCGCGCCCGTGGACAGAACAAAAAACACGGCCAGAATCGAAACAGCTCGTTGTATTCTCTTTTGCATCGTTGACCCTCCTGTGATCGCCATAATGACCCGAATCGTAGCGGTTTTGGAATCAGGTGTCAACCGCTTTAACCTTTTGTGGTTGGAGGCGGCCGGGCGAACGACGCGGTTGCAAAAGTTTGTTACTTCTTTGCAGGAATGCGCATTATTGCAAGGTGCGGAGAGACCCAAAGCGCGAAAAACCCGCTTTAACGCCCTTGGCCACAAGGTTTGTACTTTGCATTACTCAAGGAAATGCCAAAAAATGAGGTCAAAGGGAGGCCACCCAATTTAATGCCGGCCGTTGTTCTGGGAGAAGTGGGTCTGGTTCGTTGTCTGGGTCAGGCCGGAGTCTCTTCTGTCGTGGTGGCGTGCCGCAAAGACCATCTTGCGTTTGCCTCACGGTACTGTTTGGAATCGGTGGTGGTTCCCAGCTTTGACCCCGACTGCCGCGAGACATTGGACCGCCTCCTTGAAATCGGGAAGAGGTTGGGGAAAAGCACCCTTTTTTGCAATGGCGAGCCCGATTTTCTTTTTATTTCCAAAAACCGCGAACTTCTCTCCCGTTACTTTCTTTTCAATATTCCCTCCGAAAAACAGGCGGACCTCCTGGTGGACAAGGGGAAGTTTTACCGGATGGCGACCGAGTATGGCCTTCCGATCCCACAGACCTGGCAGCCGAATGGTCCGGACGCTTTAAAGTCGATCCTCCCCGAAATCACCTACCCGTGCATCGTAAAACCTTCCCAGCAATGCTTTTGGAAGGGGGCTTCTTTTCAAGAGAAGTTCGGTCAGGGGATCAAGGCGATTCAGGCCGACACCCCCGAGGCGCTTTATGCGCTCTATCGGGAGTTGGCGGCTTTTCATCCGGACATTTTAATTCAGGAGTATATCCCCGGCCGAGATGATACCCTTTACTTCTTCGACGCCTACTTAAACGAGCGCTCCGAACTGCTGGGATATTTTATCGGACACCGAATCCGGACCTATCCCATCCACTGCGGAATCAGCTCCCTGGCGGAGACGGTGCATCATGCCGAAATCGTTCGGGTGGGGCTGCGGGCGCTGGAGAAGATCGGGTATCGCGGAGGGGTTCATATCGACATCAAAATCGACGACCGGGACGGTTCGGTGCGGATTCTGGAGATCAATCCCCGTTTCGGGTTGGCGATTGATCTCGGCGCCCGGGCCGGAATGAATCTGCCGGCCGTCGCTTACCATTCCTTGCTGAATCGGACGATCCATCCCGCGCAGGACTACACGGCGGGAATCAAATGGATCGACGCCAAGCACGATCTCAAGGCGCTTTCCTGCTATCTTAAAATCGGGGAATGGAGCATCCCGTCTTACCTTTCGTCCTTCCAGGGCGCCAAGATGTTCCGGGTTTGGAATGCGCGTGATCCCTTCCCTTTTCTTCTCTCCTCCAGTCGGTTTGTAAAAAACCAATTCAGAAAAATCTTAAAAAAATCTAAATAAGGGTTACTTTCACCTTGTCGAACTTGCAGGGCGTCGGTCAAAGACAGCTTCAACTTCCCTGGTGCTGCCCTCTCCGCTACAACTCCATAAAAAAAACCAAAGAGCCAGATCATCGGATGTTTCTTTTGCATTCCTATCTCCCTACATAAAGGTCGTCGATTGGTTACCGCCGACTATTCCTTGGCGGTGAAATCGAAACAATTGATTTTAAATTATTTTTTTCACCATTGGGTAAGTGTTTTTCCCCTGGCGATTTAGGGCGGTTTCCCAATGGTAATAAAAAGCCGATCTGCTAACCTTATCCTTCGACCGAGTCAACCCGACCCGGCATTTTGACGAGGCCCAACTTGAAAAAGACAAAAATTTTAATTGTTGAAGAATATCAAGGAATCATTCAGGTTTTTCGGCGGCTGTTAAGAAGTGCGCCTGAGATTGAAATCATCTGGGAAGCCAGAAGCACTATGGAAGCGGGGGTGGCGCTTGAACTCTGTCAGCCCGATGTGATTTTAATGACCTCTCCCCCGTCCTGGCGTCATGGAATCAGAATATGGAAGGAATTCAAAGCGCAGGCGCCCGAATGCAAGCTGCTGGCGCTGGTGCCGGCGGAGCAGGCGCTCCGGGTAAGACAGGCAAATGGTTTGGGGGTCACATTCCTGGCCAAAGAAGAAATGGTCCGCTTTTTGGTGCCGACCATTCGAAATTTAATTGAGGCTCCCAAATTAGAAAAATGTAGCCAGGGATAAAATGACCCTCCTGCGGTTAGATTGCATTAGACCTTTTCCGGTCCGCAATTCGTTTTAGTCGGGCAAGCAAAGATCGGTTCAGATTGGATCATCGGGGGGTTGAGGAAAGGATGAGGAAAGAGAAGTTATTTGTCTATGTGATGGTGGCGATGGCGCGAATTTTATCAATGTTTGTATTGACGCTGGCGCTGACGGCCGGCGCGGCAGAGGCGATGGTTATTTGGACCGATCATGCCACGGTCAAGATCCGGCCGAAAGGTCCGGTCAAAGCCGGGCAGACCTCCGCGATCCTCAAGGCGGCCAAAAACGAGTTTGAATCGTTTCAATTGGTTGTGGCGGCCTCATCGGCGGCGCTCTCCGGGGTGAATGTGACGGTCAGTGATTTATCCGACCCCCATGGGAACCTGATTTCAGCCGGCTCGATCATGATTTACAAAGAGGCGTATATGAATGTCGGCACGCCGTCAACCATCCAAGGGGGGACCGGAGAGTGGCCGGATGCCCTGATTCCGAAGAGAGATGAATATGTCGGAGAGGTTCGAAACGCTTTTCCGTTCTCGGTGGGGGCCGGAAGAAACCAGCCGGTCTGGATTGAGATCTACATTCCCCCGGCGGCCGCCTCCGGGATCTACACAGGATCGGCCACCGTGACCGCCGCAGGAGAAAGCCCGATCACCGTTCCGATCGAGCTGACCGTCTGGAACTTCCAGCTCCCGTCCACCTCTACGCTCAAATCGGCCTATGCCATCGATCATCGTTTGATTCCAATGGGCCATGGCCTGACGACGGGCCCTTCGCTCAATACCGGTTTAAGCCTTCTCTATGCCAAGGCAAGTCTGCTCCACCGGGTTACGGACAGTTACATTCTCTCCCCCGACAGCTTGGGGGGCTACACGAATGGGGTGGTCAACTGGGGTCCGTTCGACGCGACCTTCGGCCCGTTTCTCGACGGAACGGTCACCCTCCCCGGAGGAAAACTCCCCGGAAATAAGATGACTGCGATTCAACTGCGGGGGAACGACCACAAGACCGATATGGTTTACTTGAGAAATTACGCGCAGCATTTCAAATCCAAGGGGTGGTTTGGCCGGCTTTTCCAGTACACCTGCGACGAGCCCCGGCCGGAGCCGACCGACGCCTGCAGCTTTGACGATCTCAAACTGTGGGCCAATGCGCTTCACAAGGCCGATCCTGAATTCCGGACGATGGCGACCACCAGCATTCAAAAAGCGATCAAATACGGCGTGGTCGGTCATATCGATCTTCTGACTCCGACCATCCGGTTTATGGATGACAAGTTCGTGAAATCGCGCGAGGCCGGTGTGCCCGCGGCGGAATCGATGGTCGGCAATCAACGGAGCAAGTATGGCGCCGAGGTCTGGTGGTATCAGGCCTGCGGCTCGCACGGTTGCGGGATTATCGGAGGAGGATCAAACGACCCGAACGGCTATCAC
>Ga0080064_1000852_pt1 | contig 72430 bp, 68 predicted proteins | sample Subgrocontami54m_FD_69260 | JGI IMG/M metagenome (GOLD analysis project Ga0080064, IMG submission 69260) | Subsurface groundwater microbial communities from S. Glens Falls, New York, USA - GMW46 contaminated, 5.4 m (SPADES assembly) (version 2) ...
ATCACAGATGATGACGTGATTGTGCGGTACGAGGATGGAGAGGTTATTGGCTTCACGATCCTTCACGCGAGCAAGCGGTAGCTTCCCCTCATAAGAGACGAGGTTTATGGCCGAAAAAGTGAAAGTATGGTTCGATTCCGAAGCTGACTATCTCGAAGTGCAGTTCAAGGAAGGTCCTGGTTCTATGATAGAGACGGCGCATGATGCGGTGATGGAACGCATTGATTCTGAAGGCAAGGTAATAGGCTTCAGCATTCTCGGCGTCAGTCGCTTCACAAAGGAAAAGCCTTTAGAGGCGGAACTGACGGCGGCTTGAGAGGTCTCCTATTGGCCCGAGGTGATTACTCCAACCCTAAATAGGTTGAGTGAGACAATGACAACACGCAAACCCGTCGCCATTGCCAGTCTTTTTGTTCTCATAACTCTGTTTGGCGTTCCGGCGATTTCCGCTCAGAGCCGCCCCTACACCCCCGACAAAGGCTCGGCGGAACGCAAGGCCATTACTGACGCGTTGCGCGTGCCGGTCGAAAAGAAATTGAAGCAGGAAGTGATATTCAAGATTGATCACCTGAAGGCGCAAAACGGCTGGGCGTTTTTGTTAGGCACGCCGCGCCGCCCCGATGGCGGGCAGATTGATTACCGAAACACGCCATACGCCGAAGCTCAAAAGGCCGGAGCGTTTGACGACGGCGTGATGGCGCTGTTGCACAAAGTCGGCGGCCAGTGGCGCGTGGTTCAGTACGTTATTGGCGCGACCGACGTGGCGTATCTCGGCTGGGACCGCAAGTTCCACGCGCCCGCGGCAATCTTTCCGCACTAGAGTCTCGTGTTCTGACTCTGGAGTTCGATACACAAATCCTGTCCGGGCCGCAGAGCGGCCAAATGTTTATAGCTCATGTTGGTGGAAAAAGGTCTTCAGCTCCGGAGGAGCGCAATGTCGTCAATTACCAGACATTTCGCTCCTCCGGAGCTTTCAAGTTTTGTGTCGATACCGGTTCTATAAACATTCGGTCCCTCCGGGACTGAAGACAGGGACAGACAATATGCAGCCTTTGTATTGCGAGGCCTTTAGAGTCGGGGCACTTGTACAATCTGCAATTTCTTTTCCCTACACCGCTGGCTGTCGCAAACTTCAGTCTATTCGCACTTTAAAGAAGTTATGGCGAGAAGAAAGTTGCTCCGACTGGCTATTGCTCTATTTGTATTTGCCTCGGCGCAAGTTGCGTTCGCCCAAGAGTCGCTTCCCGACCTCGTGCGTCGCGTCAAGCCTTCGGTCGTCTCGGTGCTCACCTATGACGCGAAGGACGAGCCGCTGATTAGCGGCAGTGGTTTCTTTGTGCGGCCGGGCGAGGTGGTCACCAACCTGCACGTCATCAACGGCGCGCGTCGCGTCGAAATTCACACGCTGGAAGGAAAGGGCCGCACCTATCCGGTTGCCGGAACGCTCGCAGTCGATGATGAAGCTGACCTGGCGCTGCTCAAAGTCGAGTTACCAGCCGAACGTTCGCGGCCGCTCAGTTTGTCGGCGGCTTTGCCCGAAGAAGGCGAGCAGGTTTTCGTGATCGGAAATCCTTTGCGCCTGGAAGGTTCCGTGAGCGATGGCATCGTCTCAGCCGTGCGCGAAGTGCCCGACGTCGGCCGCGTGATTCAAATGACCGCGCCGGTCTCCCACGGCAACAGCGGCAGTCCGCTCTTCAACATGCGCGGCCAGGTCATCGGGATCGTCACCGTAAAAGTCACGAATGGCCAGAACATCAATCTCGCGCTCGCTGCCGCTCGGATCGCTAATCTCCGCCGCGCCCAACTAATCTCGTTCAAGGACCTGGCGAATGATAAATCAGCGACGCAGCCCGAAGGCGTGGCCGAAGTGTGGTATCGCGGTGGGCTCGATTCTCTGTGGTTGGGAAATTACGATAGCGCGCTTGGCTATTTTGAAACTGCCGCCAATCGCAATCCGCGCCGGCCGGAAACCTGGATTCAGATTGGCTATTGCAAAGTCAAACAAGGTCGCAACGACGAAGCGATCCGCGCCTATCAGCGCGCCCTGCAACTGCGGCCAAACTCAGCCGAAGCCTACAACAAGCTTGGCGACGCGCACTACTACGCCGGGCGCTTCAACGAAGCCATACAGGCTTACAAACAAGCCGCGCGCCTGCGTCCCGATCAACCCGAAGCCTATTACAACCTCGGTCTCGCCTATCTTGAAATCGGCGATCGCGAGTCGGCCGTGGCGCAAAGCCGCTTGCTCGAAACGCTTGACGTCGAGCTGAATAAGAAGTTGTTGGCTGAGATACAGAGGTAAGACGACCCGATCATCCACAGATTACGCAGATTCCACAGAACAGGAACAAGCCACAAAGAGGCACAAAAGGCACAAGAGCAAACCAGGACATATCCCTTTTGTGCTTCTTGTGCCTTTTTGTGGCTAACTCTTTTTCTAATCTGTGTAATCTGCGGACTTCTTCACTGCTTGAACCGATTCCGATACTCGGTCGCGTCAACGAAGGGCTTCGATCATATGACGCGAGTCGCCACAATGGTTACTCCCACTAATAATTCGTAAGAATCGCTTCCGGCGCGAAGCCCATCTGCTGCAAACGATCTCGCGTCTGCGCGATCATTTCGCGCGAACCACAGATCAAAGCGACCGGCGATTTCAAATCCGGCAGCACATGATCCAAGAGCGATTGCACATAGCCGGTTGGCCCTGACCAATCATGTCCATCGGGTCGCGAGATCACCTGACGCAGCTCGACGCCCGCGTCTTCCCAACTTTGCGTTTCATCGCGATAACAAAACGCATCCGGCGTGCGCGCGCCGTAAAGCACGACGAGCCGGCCAAAATCTTGTTTACGATTCAGCACATGACGCAAAGCGGAACGCAGCGGCGCGACGCCCGTGCCCATCGCGACCAGAACCAGATCGTGACCGCGATGTCGATCCAGATCGAAACCGTGACCGGCCACGCCGAGCAGATCGAGTCGCGCGCCTTCCTTCATATCGAAAAGTTTGACGCTGGCGCCGGCGGCTCGCTTGACCAAAATCTCCAATTCACGATCTTCGGGGGCACTGGCGAAAGCGAAGTAACCGGGCTCTTCACCATGGACGCCGAGCATCGCGACCTGGCCCGGGATGAAAGCCACGCCGTGCGCCTGCGCTGCGCCCACCGGCTGCAAATCAAACGAACGAGTGTCGGGCCCTTGATCGCGCACGCGAGTGACGATGAGCGGGCGGGTTTCGGTTTGCTTCATCGAGTCAGATTGTAATTTATTATCAGGCGCCGCCGAAATGAAGCATCGGTAGTGACGCCCGCGCATCTAATGCTAGAATTCCGCAAGGACATGAAGTCACACACTAATAATACCCGCGCGATTGTGACGAATAGAAACCTGCTGGCGGTGTTTTTCCTGCTCGCCATTACGATTACTGTGGATGCGCAATCGGGACGTCGCTCGTCGAATGGTCCGCCGACCGCGCCGTCAGTTTCCGGCCCAAAAACTGTCGACAAGACACCGGTCAAAGCCCCAAAAATTCAACTGCTGGTCAGCGTCGAGGATCGCAATCCATTGGTGAGCGTGCCTTACTATCTCTCCGACACGGTCCTGGATAATTGCGTCAGGCGTTTGAACGACGCGACGGAAATCAATGCCACGACGGCGGGGCGAGGCATGACGCGCGCGGAAGCGGGTATTAAGGCGAAAGCCCAAAAAGAAGCGTATGTGATCTTTCTGCAAATCGAAAGCGACATCACACCCTCTGCCAAGCAGGCGAAGAACGGGCCCGACGAACTGTACGTGCGCTACACGATCTTCGAGCCGGCCACGGCCAGAATCAAACAGTGGGGTCGAACTCACCAGCAGATTTACAAGACGGGACAAGGCGGGGTTTCGACATCATCGAAAAGCAGTCCGGTCTATTCTGAATACGCTTTGAAGCAGGCGGCGAAGGAAGCTGCCGAACGCGTGTTGGAAGCCTTCGAAATCAAAATTCGTGACGAGCAGCGCTGATCCCAATAATCTCAGGAGGCGTCGATGAGAAGCAAACAACATCTACCCTTGTTCGTTCTAACACTTTCATTGGTTTACGGTCTTGCTGCCGAACCTCGGAGTGTGGTCTTCGCCTCGGATCGGGTAGCAACAAGCCTTGCCTTATCAGTAACCCCAAAATCGACGCTGGCAAGATCAAAGGGTGATCTCATCGCGATTGTTCTCAGTCCTGACGCCAGATTTCTCGCGGCAGTGACCCGGGAGAGGAAGACTGAATTATGGAACACCGAAACAGGTCAACTGATCGCGACCGTCGATGGCAGGACCTTTTATCCCGCATTGGATCTCCACCTGATTAACGCCTTTAGTCCTGACAGCCACACCTTGGTAACAATCAGCGGAAAGCAGGCGAAGTTATGGGATGCCACGACGGGACGTCTGAAAGTTGTCTTGAGCGGATCCGATGACGATATTACTTCAACGGCCTTTAGCCCGGATGGAAAAACAATAGCCACCGGTGGCCACTATGGCACACTAACATTGTGGGATGCAGAGAGCGGTCGGTCGAAAGTCACAGTCGCCGCATATACGGTAACGAGATACCCGAAATGGCGAATCGTGTCGAGAACCCTTCAGCTTTCTACCGATGTCCACGTAGCCTTCAGCCGCTTGGGGAATAGAGTTCTTACCGTTCTTTTCGATCAGCCGGCGAAACTTTGGGATGCGACAACCGGCCGACTCGTCGCGACGTTGGGAAGTTACTATGCCGAATTTAGTCCCAGCGGGCGCTACGTGGTTACGAATGACTTATCTGAAACAGACCTATGGGATGCCGACTCAGGCCAAAAGAAAATCCATGTCTCAGCGTGGGCGCCGGCTTTCAGTTCCGATGAACATTGGCTGGGTCTAGTCGAGTATCAGGGACAGACAGGGCTACTGAATCTCTCAACTATGAAAGTGGAAGTACCATTGAGTTTCTTCAAAGATAGTTTTGTTAGCTGGGAGGCTTTCAGTCCGGATAATCAGATTTTCTGTCGGGCCAGCGGACTGTACGGCCACCATGCAACCCTGGTTGATATCTCTTCGGGAAAGAGCATCGCGGAGATACCAATCGTCGGCAAGAAAGGATTCGATTTTATCAGCGATTATCTGAAATACACCGAGAGGCTCGCGTTCCATCCCAGGAGCCTGATTCTAATGGGTGCAAATCAAGAACTCGTCAGATTTTGGGACTCGCACTCAGGCAAGCTGATTACTGAGTTACACGGAGGCCGCGACCCTGCTATTTTCAGTTCTGATGGAAAGCTGCTCGCGACCGCCGGCCAGGATAAGAAGAGCGTATTGTTGTGGGATGTATCAGTCAGATAGTTTTTCGTACTTGTTCGTACTTGAACGAACCAAGCCGGTGCTTTCATCACGCGGCTTCCGCTTCGGCGTAAATCCGATCAATTAGCTCACGATACTTTTCATCGACAACGCGGCGTTTTACTTTCAACGTCGGGGTCAGTTCGCCGCTTTCAACCGTCAATTCGTGAGCCAGCAGCGCGACTCGCTTAATCTTTTCGAACTGCGCGAGGTCTGGCGTGCGCGCGGTAATCTGGCGCTCGAACAAATCGATGATCCGCGGATGCCGGCAGAATTCCTCTTTCTCTCTCAGGTTAAGACCCTTGAGTTTGGCGTACGCTTGTAGTTGCTCCCAATCAGGCACAATCAAAACGGAAGGGAACTTGCGGCCATTGCCGATCACTACAACCTGATTGACGAAGCGCGAACTCTTGATCAACTGCTCGATCGGCTGCGGCGCGATGTACTTACCGCCTGAGGTTTTCAGCAGTTCTTTCTTCCGATCGGTAATCGTCAGGTATCCGTCCGCATCAAGCCTGCCGATGTCGCCCGTCTTAAACCAACCGTCGTCGGTGAACACCGCGCGCGTTTCTTCAGGTTTGTTCCAGTAGCCGCGCATCACTTGCGGCCCGCGCGTCTCGATCTCGCCATCCGAGGCGATGCGCACTTCGACGTTGGGAATCGGTTTGCCCGCCGTGCCGATGCGATTGTCGTCAAGCTGGCCCGCCGTGATCACTGGGGAAGTTTCGGTCAAGCCATAGCCCTGCACAATCGGCATTCCCGCGCCCGCAAAGGCGAGGGCCACGTCGTCTGAAAGCGGCGCCCCGCCGGAAACGAAGATGCGAATGCGGCCGCCCATCGCCTGACGCCACCTCGTGAAGGCGAGCACGTCGGCCACTTTGCGCTTGAGTGAAAGCAGCAACGGAACGGGGCGCCGGTCAGAGGCGAGTTGCGCGCATTGCTTGCCAACCCCCACGGCCCATGAGAACACCGCGCCGTTGAGTTTACTTTTAGCCGCCGCGCGATCCTGGACCTTCGCGAGAATCTTTTCATAGATGCGCGGCACGCCCACAAAAACCGTGGGATGCACTTCACGCAGATTGACTCCGATCTTTTCCAGCGACTCGCCAAAGTAGACGCTCATGCCGTTATACAGATACATGTTCATTGCCTGGCGCTCGAACCCGTGTGACAGCGGTAGCACAGATAGCGCGGAATCCTTCCCGCCGAACGCAAAATGGTTCGACGAGTCGATCAGATTCGAAACCATGTTCGCATGCGTCAACATCACGCCTTTCGGCTCGCCCGTCGTGCCCGACGTGTAAATGATCGTGGCCAGATCTTCCGGCCTGGCCGCGCGGGCTAACTCTTTTGCCAACTCGGGCTGTTGGGTTTCAACTTCTCGTCCGCGTTCCTCCAGTTGTTCTACCGTCAGGAGCTCCGCCTCGGTTGGCTTGTCCGAATCGAAAAGCACGACGTGTTCTATCGCCGCGCATTCGTTGAGCACGACTTCGATCTCATCGAATTTCGCGCGATCAGAAACGAACAACGTGCGCGCGCCGGAGTCTTTCAGGATGTAGGCAGCTTGCGAAGGCGTCAGCGTGGGATAAATCGGAACACAGACGGCGCCGGCAAAGATGCAACCCTGATCCGCCAGCACCCACTCAACGCGGCTTTCCGAAAGTAGCGCGACACGGTCGTCTTTGCGCACGCCAAGCGAATAGAGACCAAGCGCGATTCGCCGCCCGCGCGCCAACATTTCGCTTGAGGAGATCGAATGCCACGCGCCATCGCGTTTGTAATTGAGCGTGTCGGGTTGTGGATGAACGAGGATCACGCGTTCGTAAACTTCGACCAGCGTCGCCGGTTCGTCAGCAGAGAGCGGCGCGTGCTGTCCAACAAACTTCAGTTTGTCGCGAGTCTCAACCATAGGTTTCTGTAGTCAACGACAAACTGAAGTTTGTCGGACACTTTCATCGGGCTCACTTGGCGCTGACTCCGTTGAGAAAAACGTCCATGACGACGTCGGCCATGGGTTCCAGTTTGTAGCTGCGCTTCGAAATGATCCAGTTCGTTGCCATTTCATCGAGTGCGCCAAAAAAGATTTTCGCGGCCACCTTGGCGTTTAGCTCTTTGCGGAACACGCCGGCACGTTGGCCCTCTTCGAAGATCGTGCGCAGCAGACCGAGATATTCGGCAAAGCCGGCGGCGGAGAATTCCTGCATGAATTTGGTTGAGCCGCGCAGTTCGACCTGGAACACGACCGCGAGATCTCGATCGGCGCCCAGTCTCTCGAGATGCAACGTGGCGATGCGGCGCAGCTTCTCGCGCGCATCGCTGAGCTTATCGATCAGCTTGCGATGAGCGGCAAACGCCTCGGCCATGTTCTGATCGAAAATCGAATGCAGAATTTCTTCTTTGCTTTTGAAGTAGAGATAGACGGTGCCGTCGGCAACGCCGCCCGCGCGCGCGATGTCCGCGACCTTGGAATTGAAATAGCCGTTGCGGGCAAAGACGCGCGTCGCCGCGCGCAGGATCGACTCGCGTTTCCCGCCGGCTCCGTTCCGTGCAGGTTTTCTGGCCATTTCGGTTGACTGAATGAATCGTCACTCAGTCATGGCTAGCCTAACCGCGCCGACGCAAAAGTGCAAAGCCCGCTCCTTTGCGGCTTATTGCTTCAGCGCGATCTCCAGCGTAAACTCACCGTCCGTTAAACCGTTCGCTCCCGCGACCCCGATAAAAATGTTGTACGAATTTCCGATGGCGTTGAAGGTTATCGAACGCGCGCTGGTCTGGACTTTTCCGCGCTTCGGATAGTCCCATTTCTGATCGGCCTCGCAGGTGACACACCTTTGCAAATCCTCGGGCAACGTAAAGTTGTTCGTCCCGATTTCATAACCATAAATACTCAGGTTCGCGTTGGCGTTCTTCGGAGTGACGGTTACCGTCATAATCGAATGGGGCGGCAGACTTGTGGCAAAGAAAACATGATTGCCGGAGAACTTCGAGTTTTGCGTGGCGGGAAAACAGGCGTTCGAACTCGTCGATGCCCAGGCTAGGCTGTGTAGTCTTCTGCCGGCGCTCAGGTTGCCATCTACTCGAAAGGTCTTATTCGGAACGCTCTGAAGAACTGTGACGCTTGAATCCCAGCCTTGCGTGATTCCCGTAGCAGTCACGCCAAAGAAACAAACAACAATTGCGAAAATCAGCTTTGCGTAATGTCCCATAAGCCGATGGACCTCCGTTGTTAGTTGGGGGCTTTCACAGGTTGAAAGCGAGCCTTGAAAAGTTACTGAAAAAAACCGCCAGGCTTATCCGGAATGACGCCATCAGGTCTTAATGGCGGAGGGGACAGGACTCGAACCTGCATGCCCTTTCGGGCGGCGGTTTTCAAGACCGCTGCACTACCAATTATGCGACCCCTCCGCAGCCGTTGAGACTGATGATAACTTACGTGTCCGCGCGGCTCAACTTTGGGGACTGCGGCGTTTAGAGTACCAACTTTAGTTGGGTCTTTTCTCGCTTAACAAAAACCCGACTAAAGTCGGTACTCCGAAACACCGCTTATAAGAACGAGCAAGGCTTCGTTGACACTCGCGGCTTGCATGTAGTAGCGTCCGGTCTGCACTTATGCGACAGAGCAATCCGCAGGCTCACACCCTCAATTCACGCACGTCAGCCGTCAATCTTCAAGGAGATAGTTTCATCAGTTGAAGCAAATCGAGCTTCCACCCAGAGGCCTGGAAACGCTCTTCGGCGTTCACGACCAGAACATTAAGTATCTCGAGTCGCTGCTCGACGTTCAGATCAACGCGCGCGGCCAGAGCCTCAACGTTGACGGCGACCCGAAGGACGTCGAAGTTGTCGAGCGCATTCTCGAAGATTTCTCGGAGTTGTTTCGCGAAGGCCGGCAGTTCACGGACAAAGAGCTGCGCGAAGCGTTCGCGCAGATTGCCGAAGACCGCGCCTATAGTTTGCGCGATTACTTCACGCGCTCGCGGTTTAGTCCCGCGGGAAAGAAACAGGTCACCCCGAAATCGGCGACGCAGCGCAAGTACGTCGAGACAATTCAACAGAAGGACATCGTCTTTGGCATCGGCCCGGCGGGAACGGGCAAGACTTACCTGGGCGTCGCGATGGCCGTGCAGGCGCTGATGCAGAAGCAAGTCAACCGCATCGTGCTGGCGCGTCCTGCGGTGGAAGCGGGAGAGAAGCTTGGGTTTCTTCCCGGCGATGTGCAGGAGAAAGTCGATCCATATTTGCGGCCGCTCTACGATGCGCTGTTCGACCTGGTTGATTACGAGCGCGTGACGAAGCTGCTGGAAAAGCGCGTGATTGAAATTGCGCCGCTGGCGTTCATGCGCGGGCGCACGTTGTCCGACGCGTTTGTGATTCTCGACGAAGCGCAGAATACGACCAGCGAGCAGATGAAGATGTTTCTGACGCGCATCGGCTTTGGATCGAAAGCCGTCATCACCGGCGATGTCACGCAAATCGATCTGCCGACCGGCAAGCGCAGCGGTCTGGTCGAAGCTGAACGCGTTTTGGCAAACATCGAAGGCATCGAGTTCGTTTACTTCTCTGACAAAGATGTGGTCCGCCACAAGCTCGTGCAGATGATCATCAAGGCTTACGAGTCGCATACCAAGAAGAACGAGATGTAGTGTCAGAAGCCCGACCGTCAGGGAGGGCAACTTTGTTAGAGGCCCTCCCTGACGGTCGGGCTTGCGGACACTTTGGCCATGGTCGAAATCATCAATCGTCAGCGGCGCCGCAAGATCGTCGCAAAGCAATGGCGCGAGTTCACCGAAAGAGCGCTGCTCGCGATTGGCGGAGACGACCGGAGCGCGACGATCGTCTTCGTAAGTGATGACGCCATCAAGAAATTGAATCGACGCTTTCGAGGGAAGAGCCTTGCGACGGACGTGCTTTCATTTCCGGCCGAGGCCGAGTCTTTTGAAGTCGAAAACGGATCGCACTTAGGCGATGTTGTCATTTCAGTTGAGCGGGCGGCGGCGCAGGCGAAGGCGAACGGGTTGAGCTTTTCGAGCGAAATTGAGCAATTAATCCTGCACGGGCTGCTGCACCTGTGCGGCTACGATCACGAAAGTGATAAAGGCGAAATGAACCGGCTTGAGCTGAAGTTGCGGAGGAAAATGGGAATCTGACCCGTCGTGAACGTCAAAAGAGATAAGCGCATCCAGGAACAACGGCGCACAGAGTACCAACTTTAGTTGGGCTTTAGCGCCACCAAAAGGCCCAACTGAAGTTGGTACTCTAAACACCGTTCGTCAGCGATTCACTATTTCCCCTTTTCCACTTACTATTTAACTCGCCTCTATGCAAATCGAATTAGCGGTAAGTTTGTTCCTGCTCGTCGCGCTGACGTTTCTGGCGACCATTGACATGGCCTTCGGCCAGTTGAGCGACGTGGGATTGCGGCGGCTGGCCGCCGAAGCTGAAGAGCACACCACCGCGCGTTACGCACCGTTCCTCAAAGAGATTCTGGGAAACCGTCCGCGGTTTGAATTTACTTTGTCGGCCGCAATTCAGATCCTGCTGGTCGCGTTCTCAGTCCTGATCACTTACATCTCGCTGCAATGGTTCAAAGGGAACACGTTGGTGCTGTTCGTCGCTCTGACGTTGGGTCTGTTGCTGGCGGGAATTTTTCGCCAGTTCATCCCGCGCATGATTTCTCTGCGGAATCCTGAAGCCAAAGTGCTGCGACTTCTGCCGCTGCTGCGTCCGTTTTATCGGGTGCTGGCCTACGCGGCTGAGCCGTGGCATCGCTCTTTCGATCGCTTGCGGATGCAGGACCAAATCGAAGAAGCGCTCTCTGACGACCCCGAAGAAGACAACGGCGACGATATCGAAGCGCTCATCGACGTGGGCGAAGCCGAAGGGATCATCGAGGAAGAAGAGCGCGAGCTGATTCAGTCGGCGATTGAATTTGGCGACACGCGCGTGGGCGAAGTGATGACCCCGCGCACGGAAATCGCCGCGCTGCCCAAAACCGCTACGATTCGCGATGCGCGGAATCTGATCATCGAATCAAAGCATTCGCGCCTGCCTGTCTATCGCGATCAAATCGAAAACGTCGAAGGAATGATCTACGTGCGCGACCTGCTACCATCGTTGGCTGCCGGCAAGGCTGATTCGCCGATCACGCCGTTCATCCGGCCCGTTTATTTCGTTCCCGAAACCAAACCCGTGGCCAAGCTTTTGGAAGAAATGCAAAAGGCGCACGTGTATCTGTCGATGGTAATCGACGAGTACGGCGGCGTCGCCGGGTTGGTGACCATCGAAGACATCCTGGAGGAAATCGTCGGCGAGATCGAAGACGAAGACATCAGCGGCGAAGAGCCGGAAGAGATCGTTCCCTCGGGCGACGGCGCTTACGAAGTTCTCGGCGGCGTCGAGATTGGAAAGATCGAGCGTCTGTTCGGCATGGAGATCGAAGCGGATGACTTCACGACGATCGCCGGCCTGGTGATTGCGGAGAAAGGCAGCGTGCCGCACGCAGGCGAACGTCTTTCATTTCGGGGGATCGAAGTCGAAGTCCTGGTAGCTGACGAGAAAAGAATTGGGCGAGTAAGACTGAAGCGGGCGAAAACGGCCGCTGCGGAATAGACTCTCACACGCGAATTGAGCTAGATTCAGAGTTCGCTCTACGAACTCAATTCATCTAACCGACATTCTTGGCAAGAAAACTCAGCAGGTTCCTAAGCGGCCGGCGAATCGATCCAGCGCCCATCACTGGCGACACGAAGCTCGTCGATCTGGTTGACGGCGCGTTTCTCGCCTACAACGCTGGCCGTCTGCGCGAAGCGTGCTGGCTGTTCACCCAAAAAATGCTCGACCCCGACGTTACGGTCGGCGTGACGCTGACCGGCGCGCTGACGCCAGCGGGCCTGGGCATGTCGTCGTTGATTCCATTGATCAAGGCCGGCTTTATCGATTGGATCATCTCGACGGGCGCGAATTTTTATCACGACACGCATTTCGGCATCGGCCTGTCGATGCACGAAGGCAATGTGCAGACGTCCGACATCGTCTTGCGCGAAGAGCAGGTCGTGCGCATCTACGACATCTTTTTTGACTATTCGGTGCTGCTGGATACCGACGAATTCTTTCGCCGAGTGATCGAAGCGCCGGAGTTTCAGCGCCCGATGTCTACGGCGGAATTTCACTATCTCGCCGGGCGATACGTGCTCGAGCGTGAGCGCAAGCTGGGCGCAAAGCGCAAGTCTCTGCTGGCCGCCGCGCATGAATACGCCGTGCCGCTTTACACGTCGTCGCCGGGCGATTCTTCGATCGGCATGAACATTGCTGCGAAGAGCTTGCAAGGCAACAAACTCGTGCTCGATCCTTCGTATGACGTGAATGAAACGGCGTCGATTGTTTTGGCCGCGAAGCGCGGGTTAATTCGCGATGACAACAAGCCCGTGCGCACTACCGGAAAGTTAAAGAGCGCAGCGCCAAAGAAAGGCGGACGCTCGGCAATTTTCATTCTCGGCGGCGGCTCGCCGAAAAACTTTGCGTTGCAGACTGAGCCCCAGATTCAGGAAGTGTTGGGCATCGATGAGCGCGGCCACGATTACTTTCTGCAAGTCACTGACGCGCGGCCCGACACGGGCGGCCTTTCGGGCGCGACGCCGGGCGAAGCGGTTTCGTGGGGCAAGGTGGATCCCGAACGCCTGCCGGATGCAGTCGTGTGTTACCTCGACACGACGGTGGCGCTGCCAATCATCACTGCGTATGCTTTGGCGAAGCACCGACCGCGACCGCCCCGACGGCTTTACGACCGCCGCGAAGAGTTCATGCAATTACTTTTAAAGGAATATCGAAAATCAAAACGCAGATAGCGAACGAGCCGAGGGATAGTTAGTGAGCGAAAATTACGATTGTTCAAAGTGTCCGGCGTATTGCTGTTCGGTTTATGAGCGGGTCGTGGTTGGCAAGAGTGATCTAAAGCGTCTGGCGAAGCACTTCCAGCTGGGCCTGCCCGCCACAGCTAAGCGCTACACCAAAGTTTTCAACGGCGAGCGCATTCTGCGCAGAAAGGCCGATCCGGTTTTGGGTCAGGCTTGCACTTTCCTGAACGCCGAAACGCGGCAATGCACGATTTATCACGCGCGTCCGAAAGTCTGTCGTGATTTTCCCAGCACCAAGGGCTGCGCTTATTACGATTTGTTACAATTCGAACGCGAGCAGCAGGACGACGACACGGTCGTGCCGCTGGTGCAGATCACTTTTCGCAACGGCGACGGGTAACGCCTCGTGTCAGAAGCCCGACCGTTAGGGAGGGCTCGTTGCCCTTGCTGACGCGCGGGCTTCTGACACGATTGCAAACTAAAGTTTGAACTCTAAACCGTCCTAACACTGTCTGATGAAAGAACTACTTTCCAATTTGATTGGCCGCAGGATCGACGTCTTCTGCGGCGCCACTTCCAGCATGCGTGGCGAAGTAATCAAGGTTGACGGCGGCGTGCTGCATTTGAAAGACGAGGACGGCGAGACTTGCTACATCGCGATTGAAAAGATCATTGCCGTCTGGGAAAAACATGACAAGGATCATCACGCCGGGTTTGTGTCGAAGAGTTGATCGAGCGCTACTAGTTACAGAACCGGGAGCGGTAGCGACCGGATCAAATGCTCGACTTAACAAGGATGGTCAATAACTCGGCGAGCTGAATCCTAGTCCGCTAGCTACCGCTCGCGGTTCCGTACCAACCAATACGAAAATTAAAATGGCCGCCGTGGAATTTATCCGCAGCGGCCGTTTCGCGTTCCGAAATTACTCAGTTCACTCAGGGACCATTCTCGTCTTCGACACTTTGCGAAGTCGTGGCCGGCCTTTTCGCGCGCGCCTTTTCGTTCAAGGGCAGCGATTCCAGGGGCAGGCGGCGAAATCCATCGATGCGCGAAAGCCAGTAGTCGTTGAACGGCGAATAAACGACGCCGCCATGTCTGGCCGAATGGTAGAACCCGTGTTCGTCGGCGACGATGCCGACGTGTGTCAGGCCGCTGAAGAAAACCAAAGTGCCAAACTTTAACTCTTCTTCCTTAGCTGGCGGTGCAAATGCCGCCCAATACGAACGCGCGGGACCGCGTTGAAAATTCACACCCACGTCCTGATAAGCTCGCCAAACAAAGCCGGAACAATCAAAAGCATCGGGACCCGTCCTGTCGTAGTGATACGAAGCTCCCAAATGCGATTCGATCGCCGTCAACAATTCAGTGTTGAATCGTCCCAGGGCACCCTCGCCGACTGATTTTACCGGCGCGCGATTCTCGATCCGCGTCGGCGGAAACTTGGCGGGCGCCGTCTCGATCGGTTTTACGGTGACCTTATTGGTTAGAACGACACGCGGGCGGCCATCGAAATCGTTTGTTTGCGCGGCGGCGTTCGCGGCCAGGCCCAACGCAAAGCCGGCGACGAACAGGCTGGGGAACAGTTTACGAACAATCACGGGGTTCTTGCGGTCTCCTTATTCAATTATCGTCTTGCTTGCTCAGCGTGAGGTGCGAGCAAATCTATTCTACCCGTCGGCGCCGCTTTGGGACAACTCTCAATGTGACCGCACGCAGAAAAGTGCGCAATTAGCGTCGCGTCAACTAGCGACGAATCCAACGTTCTTGATAACAGGCGCATAGAGTACCGACTTTAGTCGGGCTTTTGCTTTCTCTATCGAGCCGGTGCATTACAAGAAGAAAAACCCGACTAAAGTCGGTACTCTCTACACCTGTATCCGAAGATCGAGTGCAGCATCCGGTCGCTACCGCTCGCGGTTCTGACATGTCAATTCGTCGCCCCGAATCCGTGCTTTTGCTTGCACTGACGGCAGTAGGTTGGAGGCTCAGTGTTGTCCAGTTGGTGTTTGACGGGCTTTAGCGTGTGCAGGAAAGCAAAGATGAATTTCAGATCGTCGTCAGTCATCTTGCCGTAGAACCACCAGGGCATCGACGCATGCAGCGGGCGCGCGCCGACTTTGCCGACGCGCAGCGCCTGCACAAACGTCGTATCGTTGTAGTAACCGATTCCCGACGGGGCGGGCGTGATGTTCGACGAAGCTACCGGCCCTTTTGGTTCGTACAGGATGAAGCCGCCGGCGAATTCCATTCCTGGTAACGGTTGGCCCTTCTCTTGCGGCGTGTGACAGTCAGCGCATGATGCCATTCGCACCAGATACCGCCCGCGCGCCACCGGCGTCGATTGATCCGGCGCCGCGACCGTTGCTGTCACCGGCTCAGGCATGTTCTGCATCAGAAAGTTGAGCGGGAAGGGCATCTTCGTGGTCGGCAACTGATTGCGCACGGCGGGAACCGTTCGCACATACGCGATTACTGAAGCGAGGTCTTCGTCGGACATCTCTCGATACTCCGGATAAGGCATGATCGGAAACAGCGCTCGTCCGTCGTGCCCGATGCCTTCGCGAATGGCGCGCGCCAAAGTGTCGTCGCTCCAGGTGCCAATCCCGGTTTCTTTGTCAGGAGTGATGTTTGGCGCGATCAACCACGGCAGGTTCTGGTCAGACCAAACGTGACCCGATCCTTCGCGGCCGGCAACCGGCGGCGCGCCCGGCTTTGACCAATCCGCGTCCGTGTGACAGCCAAAACATCCCATCACGCCATCGACCAGATACTTGCCGCGCGCGAGTCTCTGCGGCGTCGCTTCAAATTTTCGATCCGTGAGCGCGCGCTTCTTTGCACCAATAACCGGCCGCCAGCCGATCGTGAAAGTGATTCCTAAGCCGATGATCAGAATGATCGCAACCAGAGTAATGAGCGTGAACTTCTTCCAACGACGTGCCATGTCTGCAAATCTCTCCTTAGTCTATTTAGTAGGAGTGTCGGAAGCCCGCGCGTGAGCAAGGGCAACGTGGCCCTCCCTCACGGTCGGGCTTCTGACACATTAGCTTTAACGAATCCCAAAATCGCCCGGGCCGCGCGACCTGAGGCGCCGCCTTTGCCTAACTTCCCGGATATCGCACGCAACTCATCACGCATCGCCCGATTGCGATCGGGATCGAGCAGGGCGAGGAGTTCTTGCGCCAGGCGCTCGCCGTTCAGTTCGTTTTGCATCAGCTCGGTCGCGACGCGGCGACCGGCGATCAAGTTCACCAGGCCGTAGTGTTTAGCGGTAATCAAGCTCCCCAGGAGGTGCCAATTCAGAAATGATTCCTTGTAAACGATCACCGTTGGCGTGCCCAGCAGCGCAGCTTCCAGCGTCGCGGTGCCGCTACCGACGCCCGCGGCATCGGCGGCGGCCAACGCCTCGCGCGTTTCATGATGAACGACGCGCAGACAGTCTCGCAGCGATTCGTGGCGATCGCGCGACACAATTTCTCGCGCTTCATTCAGATCACGATTCGGCGCGATGACCAATACGAATTGGACCTCGGAACGCTCGCGCGAAATCAATCTCGCTGCGTTAAGCATCGGCGGCAAAATGCGAACCAGTTCCTTGTGACGGCTGCCGGGCAGCAGCGCGACGATTGGTCGTGACGGATCGAGATTGTGACGCCGGCAGAATTCTTCGCGATCGCAGCTCGCGCGCACTTGGCCGACCAACGGATGGCCGACGTATTCGACGTGCGTTATGCCGCGCGCGGCGTACCAATCTTTTTCGAACGGCAAAATCGACAGCAGCAGATCGACATCGCGCCGCACGCTGCGCGCTCGATAAGGACGCCAGGCCCACAACTGCGGACTAATGTAATAGACAACTCGAAAGCCGCGCCGGTGCAGCCAATGCGCCAGACGCAGGTTGAAGTCAGGCCAGTCAACCAGGATCACCGCGTCAGGCTTTCGTGTGGCGGCCGCGCGCTTCAATTCGCCAAAGGCCCGCCAAAACTTTGGCAAAGCGCGAGCGATTTCCCACAACCCCAGAATTGACAACTCATCCGCGCGCACCACCGAATCAACACCGGCGGCGCGCATCTGCGCACCAGTCGATCCAAAAAAGTCGAATTGAATTTCAGGCTCCGCTTCGCGCAGAGCGCGCACCAGCGCGGCGGCGTGCGCATCGCCCGACGCTTCGCCGGCGACGATCATCAAGCGGAGAGGGTTGGGATTCATTTTCCATTTTTCATCTGTCATTTTTCATTTGGCCATTTTGGAGTATACGCGTCCCGGATACGGCTGAAAGACCTGCGCCGGGGTCAACTATGTTGCAGTTGCAAACTCTTGCCCACAATGACAATTGAGAAATGTCAAATGACAAATGGAAAATGATCCGGCCTACTCCGTTCTGAAAGCTGCTTGTCGCTCGTTGGCGGCGCATGTTAGCATCGGCGCGTTTGTTTCACAAAAACAGTCGCACCTGGTTTCGAACGTTTTGCTGACGATGCGCAAGTCTATTCAGCGCCGAGATAATAACTCTATTTTGCGTGTCATTTCCCAATCGAACCGTTCGTTTCTGCCAATCCTTTTCGGGATCGCAATCGTCTTTGGACTCGCGGGGGCGCGCCCGGCGGCGGCGCAAGAGACCAGCCCGGTCGAACGGAAAATCACTAATCCGATCACCGACACCCCGAACGTCAATCCGCTCCAGCAGGATCAACCGGTACGGCCCACGTCAACCGGGAAACCTCCATCGATGCAACCGGGCGACGAACTGATCGTCAATGCCAACAAGAAAACTGTTTCAGGCACGAAGGGCGCGGTGGTCGCGGTTTACGAAGGCAACGTTGACGCGCGCATCGGCACATATCGTTTGCAAGCTGACAAGATCACGGTTTACGAAGCGACCAACAAAGTCGTCGCCGAAGGCAACGTGGTTTTCGATCAGGGCGATCAGCAGCGCATCACCGGCAGCCGCGCGGAATGGAATTACAAAACGAAGACGGGTTTCTTCGTCGACTCGACCGGCTATACGAATCAAACTCAGGACGGCACCCGGATGTACTTCACCGCTGATCGAGTCGAGAAGATCAGCCTCGACACGATCATCATTATCAATGGCGAGGTTACCGCGTGCGATGAAGAAACGCCGAAGTGGAGCTTTCGCGCCAAGCGAGCCAGGATCAAGACCGGCGATCGCGTGCGCCTGGTCTCGCCGACTTTCCGCGTTAAGAAGATTCCGATTGTCTATTTGCCGTACGCTTCTTTGTCGCTCAAGCATCAAGATCGTTCGTCGGGTTTCTTGACGCCGACCTTCAGTGCTTCCGGAGCGAAAGGCTTTCGCCTTTCCGAGGGCTATTACCTCACGCTCGGCAGGTCGGCCGATTTCACCGTGCGCGGAGATCTCTTTTCAAAGCGCGGCTTTGGCATCGGCGCCGATCTCAGAACGCGCGCCAACTCGCGCTCGTTTCTCAACCTGGGTTTTTATCTCGTTAAGGATCGCGTCTTCGGGCCAAAGGCCAGCGCCACGAATCCTGACCAGGGTGGTTCGAGTTTCTACATCGACGCGGTCCACTATTTTCCCAACGGCTTTCTGGCGGCGGCTGACGTGAACATCACCTCGAGCCTCGCGTTTCGTCAGGTTTTTTCCGATTCGATCCAGCAGGCGATCTCGCCGGAAGAACGTTCGCAAGTGTTCCTCAACAAAAACTATCACGCCTACAGTTTGAATCTGCGTTTGAATTCGCAGGCGACCTCTTTGCAAAATTCGCAGATCAGAATTCGCGAGCTGCCGAGCATCACTCTGGATCGGCGCCCGTCGCCGCTGCGCTGGCTGGAAAAGATTCCCGTCTACTTTTCGTTTGAAAGCGGCGTCGAAGGAGTCAGCCGCAAGGAAACCGCCGTAGATCTGGCGCTCTTTCGGCAAGAGGCCGGACGCGATCCGATCACGACGCCGTCAATCGTCCAGCGCTTCGATTTTCATCCCAGCCTGATGCTGCCGCTGAGTTTTGCCGGCTGGTCGCTGACGGCGACAGCCGGCGCGCGCGTTACTTACTATTCGAATTCGATCGACCCGACGACAAAGCTGGTGCTCGCTCGCGACGTGGTGCGTGCTTACGGCGAGTTTGAACTCGACCTGCGGCCGCCGGCGCTGGCCAGGAATTTTCGCCGCAGTGACGGCTCGATTTTGTTTCGCCACGTAATCGAGCCCTATGTCATCTATCGCCGCATCGCCGGCATTGACGACTTTGATCGCATTCTTCGTTTTGATTTTGTTGACGCCATCGCCGACACGAACGAGATCGAATACGGCATTTCGAATCGTTTCTTTGTGCGGCGCTCGACTGAGAACGTGGGCAAGAAAGCCGCGCTGGCCGCCCGCGGAAAAAAGACGCCGTCGTCGACGCAGCCTTACGAGGCGCTTTCGGTCACGATTCGCCAAAAGTATTTCTTCGATCCGTACTTTGGCGGCGCACTCAAACCGGGACAGCGCAATCAGTTCTATCCCATCGACACTTTCTCGGGCTTCAGCTATGGCGCAGTGCCACGCAAATACTCGCCGCTCAACATAGACGTGCGCTATCGCCCGACGCAGAATTTGTTCGGCGACTTTCGCACCGACATCGACACGCACGGCAGCGGCTTGCGCGCAATGTCGGCCACGTTTGGCATCAAGCGCGATTTCCTCGAGGCGTTTTCCACTTTTTATTACACGCGAGCGGTCGAACTGGTGCCCAGCCTGAAACAATTTTCCGATGCGCGCAACCGGGAACCCGGCACGCTGCGCGGTTCGCAGTGGAGCCCGCAGATCTTTCTCGGCAAACGCGACAAAGGATTGTTTGGCGGCGTATCGCTCTTCTTTGATTTTCAGAAGCATCCGTTTGCCGGCAGCAATCGCGCACTGATCAGTTCGACGGCAACGGCGGGTTATACGTGGAAATGCTGTGCGATTACCGCCCAGTACTTCACTTTCAATGTAGGCCTGCGCAACGAAAACCGCGTGGTCTTCGCGTTTCGACTCAACGGCATCGGCACGTTCGGCACTGAGAAGATCGGGCAGAGATTCTAGACCAGGTTTTCTCTGCGCAGCCTCGGCGTACTCTGCGTCTCTGCGGTGAGAGTCTCGCGGCGAGGATTCACCGCGGAGCAACCGCGCGACCGATTCGCAACCAGGTCCGTCCAGAAGATGAAAACGCGATCAGCGCCTACAGCCGCATTCATGCGGCTTGCCCGCGGGGTTTCTAGACCTTTTTACTACTCGCGGTTCTGTTGTATTCTGGCGCGCTCTTGAAATCCATTCGCTGACAGAGGCAGTAATGATCCCTGGACTAATCACATGACAGTAAAATCAGATCGCTGGATTCGCCAAATGGCCGAAGAGGCGCAACTCATTCATCCGTTCGAAGACCGCCTGGTGCGCGAGGTCGATGGCCGCCGCATCATTTCCGCCGGTGCCTCGAGTTACGGTTACGACATGCGTCTGGCCGACGACGGCTTTCGCGTCTTCTCGCCGATTCACGGACGCGAGATCGATCCGAAACGCTTCGACGAGAACTCGCTGGTTGAACCGCCGCTACAAACCGCGGAAGACGGCTCGAAATATTATTTGCTGCCGCCTCACTCTTACGCACTCGGTGTTACGGTCGAGACTTTTCGCATGCCACGCAACGTCACCGGGATCTGTATGGGCAAGAGTACCTACGCGCGCGCCGGGCTAATCGTCAACACCACGCCACTCGAAGCCGGCTGGATCGGCCGCCTGGTCATTGAACTCGGCAATCTCGCGGACCTTCCCTTGCGCGTCTATGTCAACGAAGGCATTGGCCAGGTAGTCTTCCTGGAATCAGACGAAGACTGTGACGTGAGTTACGAAGATCGCGGTGGCAAGTATCAGGGGCAGACGGGGCTGACGTATTCGCGTCTGTGAGGGACGGAGGATGCGGTGATGAAATTGAGCAGGAAGCCTGTTGTTCTACGCGTGTATCGCCAGCGGTTTGGACTTTGAGTGGAAACTTCAGTTTACGCGTACCATTTACCGACCGCCACCGTGAAAGATACGATGGCGGCTGGTGTTTTTTCATTGACTCATCGCGCGTCGCAGCGCCGCGGGAACGCCGCCTCGCTCGCTCCAGGTTCTGAACCGGCTGTTGAATTTAATCGCGCAGTGCAGAGTGTCATTGCCCAGATCGATTGCCAGGATGGCTTCTTCGATCGTGCACTGGTGCGCCATGCAGCCACGCACAATCAATACGCCACCGTCATTTTCAATCGGCATCTCCGTCTGCAAACGATCGAAGAAGGATCTGTAATTCGCGCCGAGCAGAGCATGCAGGCGCGTCTTTAGACCGGGTTCCTTGCGAAAGATGTCGCTCGGATACTGACCCGTATAGCGCTCCAGGTTCTGACCACCTTCGCGGCGCGGCTCGCTTGCGCCCTCGTTAGTGATATCGATTATCAGCGTGAAGCTGCCGCGCCATGGGTTAGCCATGCTGCTTTCCGTGACGCTAATTCCATAGTCGCCGGTATCCGGCAGGACGCCGTCAAAGATCACGCCGCCCGGTTGTCCATCACCCTGGCCCGAAGGAAACGTCACCATTCCGCGCGTCGCGCCCCGTCCTCTGATTTCGACGCGCATGTGCTGTCCGGCTCTTGCTCGCAAGACAAAGTTCGCCTCATCGCGAATGCCGCGCAGATAACCACGCGCCGTGGCTCGGGTCGCGCCGCGAGCAAAATAGACGCGCGTCTGCGCAAAGGTGGCCAAACTTGCTAAGGCAATGACAGCGGCTACCGCGAGGACGCCTGACAATCGAGATTTGTAGTTCATCGGAGGTTCCTTTCGGGTTTGGCGACTTACTTTCAAATGACAGTAGTCATGTCGCGTGATTCGCTTTGTAGCGCGCGTAATACTTGTCAATGTAATGCTTCATCCCGATCTCAACCCAGCCCAGGCCATAGCGCTGCGCTTCGTCTTTTGCTTGAGTAGCAGTCCAGCCGTCGTGCGAGATGCGATAGCACGCGACGATTGTCCCGGTGCGATCTTTGCCACGGCGGCAGTGAATGAAGATGGGTTGATTCTCCGGAGCGTTGATGATCCCGAGCACGCGCCCAACTTCTTCGTCCTTCGGCCTTGAGAATCCAGGAAGCGAGACACTGTAGTAACGGAGTCCGAGTGATTGCGCCTCTTCGCTTTCAGCACGCGTGTGCGCATCCTCGCCGCGCAAGTTCACGATCGTTTTCACGCCGAGGTCTTTCAGCTTTCGCAAACCGCCATCCTTCGGCTGTCCTCCGCGATAGAGTTGCTGATTGACCTGATGAAAGTTTGGTAACTCGGCGTAGCGCGGTTCGACCTGCGCCAGCGTGGCGAGCGCCAACGTTGCCAGCAGAACACTGGCAGCGAGCGCGGCGAAACTTCTTCTGATCGAGACCATTGACTGTGTTACTTGTGGCTGATGACCACTCGCTCAATCGACGGCGGCAGGTCGTGCATCTCGCTGTGCGCAAAGCCGGCGTTGCGAAACATTGTTTCGAGTTCCGCGAACGTGTAGGCGTCGCCCGCCGGAGTAGAGCCCAGCATCGTCAGGCTGAAGGCGGCGGCTTGCGGAGGCGACACTCGATCTGGATTTGGAACGAATTCCAAAGTCACTGCCCGGCCGCCGTCAGCCAGGGCACCGTGGACTTTGCGCAGCAGCATTTCGCATGTCGGCGCATCGAAGTGATGAAGAAAGTTTGTCAGCAGGATGATGTCGTAGCCCGTTCCGTAGTCAACATCGAACGCGCTGCCCGGCCTGGTTTGGTAGCGACCTGAGACGCCCGCAGCTTGCGCGTTTTCCTTTGCGACTTCGAGCACGTTCGGCCAATCAAGTGCGGTGACTTCAGCTTGTGGATTGCGACTGGCGAATGCCAGGCCATACAACCCGTGCCCGGCAGCGATGTCGAGGATGCGCAACTTTCCGTTCGCGTGCGGGTCTGCCAATTTCGCCAGCAGTTGCGACGGCATCGCCATCAACGGGGCCATCGCGCGCGCAAATTTCACCCAGACGGGGTGTTCTGGATCGAGCGGAGTGGTATCACTGGCCGAGCCGCCTCGCTTCACGGCTTCCGTCAACTGCTTGAACGGATCGATCAGCATTGGTGACAGGATGAAATCGATTATCGTACCGAGGTAAGCGGGCGAGCGCTGGTCGAGAAACATGGCTGAATCAGGAGTCAAACCATATCGTCCATCTTGCTTTGTCAAAAAACCGATGATGACCAGGTAGTCACACAGAATTCTGGCGCCGCGTTCCGATGCTTCGCACGCCTCGGCAATTTCTTTCGCAGAGGTCTTGCCTTCGGCGACTGCACTGAACAGACCGAGTTCGATGCCCGACTTGATTGCTTCCGTGCGCTGGTAAGCGTTGAGGGTATCAAACAAGAGGGCTGGTGTTGGTTGCCCGGTAGGTTGCCGTTCTGGAGTCATGTTCACTTCCTCTTGAAAGAGTTCGACGAGGCCCGCCTTTACAATTAACTTAGCGGGCGCCCGCATAAAAACGTTTTCGGTTGAACGGAAAAATCGTAACCGAAGACAACGTCGAAGTCTAACCCGAAGCTGCGCGTCATCGAATCAGACAAGCTAATTCAGATTCAACGTTGCGGGTTGTGACAGGCCCTCAATGGTGAGCACGAGACCGTGGAGCGAGGCGACGGGCTGTTTCTTTGGCGAGAGAAAAATGACAAAGCCCTGGCGGCGGCGCTCGGCGTCCGTGAGCGGGGCCTTCATATCGAGTTCGTAGGCGCGAAACTCTTTTTCAAACGTCTTGCGCGAATCCGGGTTGTAGAGCGATATCCCGTTCGCTTTCAAAATGTGCGCAATCGCATTCTTGAAAGAAATTGGTTTCCAGTCTGTGCCACTGTTATCGTGCAAGTGAAAGCGAGCTTTCTTGAGTTCGACCGCGGCGCCACCGTTGTGAATGATCTCTACCCGCACTGGCAGCAATCCGGCTAAGTGCAAGTTTGATTCAAAGAGTTCCTGACTCTCTTCGTCGGTAAGCAACGGCGCGGCGCGAAACGAAACTGGTCCCAGGTTGGCGGTTGGGGCATTGTCGGGAAGGCGAGCGATCTCTGATGCAGGCTTAACTTTATAAAGGGAGCCGCTACACGCCAACGTTAGTAACAGCGGAGCGGCGAGCGCCGCTCGTGTCACTCGCTTAAAAACCGACCGCGCTCGGATTGGTCTCGGCCCGGTTGTCTTGTCTGAGTTCATTCGGGCGAATCTTGCATGGGCTCGTGGCTTCTGTCAAACCGAAACCATGAGAGATGCAGGGTCGGTAAGGGTGGAGCACGGCTGGAGTCAATGCCGGCTCTCGACCAAACCATCGACGGTTTTAACGAAGCCGTTGAGATTGTCGACCAGCGCAACGCCATTGTCTGCGGATTCGATGACTCTATGGAGCTTGGCATTAAGGGCCAGAATGTCTTTGATGGTTTTGAGAAAGGCCGGCGTGCTCTCGTCGAGATCAGTTATCGCGATCTTCAATTGTTGCTTAGCCAGCGCGTTTCGAACTTCTGTCAGGACGGCGCCACTGAGATCGGCCGGGCGGTTTGTTTTCAACTTATCTAGCTGACGCAGGACGTCGCCGATTAATCTAATTAGCTCGACCCTGGTCATAAGGCCTTGTCTGCGGCGACGCTTGTCGAAAAATGAAAAGCGGCGAGTACTTCCTTACCTCGCCGCTCTTTCTTGTGCTATGTTCGAAAAACCTCGCGTCATCCAGTCACGTCTCGCACCCGCGCGTTCGCGCCAAGCACGCCTCCCCGGTTTATTGAAGGGTGAGAACCAACGCGCCGCAATCTACTCCATCCGCATGGCTTCTGTCAACAGCAAATGTCTGTGCTAAAGCAGGTACGGCAAGACCACGGCAAGGTTTGGACGCGAAAAGGATTGCCCTGAGAAGGACTTCTTTGAGGCCTCGAGGATATCTGATCGGGTGGAATCAGTTGCTGACTGCTGGGACTCCCTCGGCGCCGACATTTACCGGGGGCGCAATGTGGTGCAACTGGCTGGCGTCGATCATGTTCAGCCCTTTCTCGCGGACGCTCTGGAACCCAGGCAGAATTTCATTCACGGGCGCTTGCATAACTCCGCTGCTGCGCTTGTATCCGGTAAAGTCCAGGTAAAGGTGTTTGCGCATGAAACGATCGGGCACGCCGGCGAAACGATAGAGCGGATACTTGATGCCGTCCCCGAACAGCTTGCGGCCGAGCATGTAGTAATAGAAAGGAACACCCAGCGAAAACTTCATAGTCGACTTGGTGCCTTTCCAGAAGTGCAGGTTGTATTTCCAGCAGGTGTAGAAGAACTCCCATTGCAGGTCGGTCATCTCAATCAGCTTGGCGCTGTCTTTTTGTTCCATGCGGGTGTCTTCGAGCGGCACGAAGAATGTTGGAACGAAAGTACCCCTTGCGTCGCGCAGGTCGTAAAGCAGATTGAGCGATTCTCTAGTGTCCGCGTCCGTCTCTCCGGGCAATCCAATGATGAAGGTGCAGAAGGGGAACCAGTTGTGCTTGTTGAGAGTCTCCATTCCTTTGAGAACGACATCGCGCCACTGATGGGCTTTGTACGGATAGGCCTTGCCCTTCATGAAGATCTCGAAGAGCCGCGAACTGCCGGTTTCCAACCCAATGATTGGGTCCGTCATGCGCTGATCAGAGTCCGTAGATTGTTTATGCTGTACGTGCGAATAGGGAACGATCAGCGGTGTCAGACGCTCAATGACAGTCGGGTCCTTAACCACCGGCGCCATTGTGATGTGCGACATCTGCAAGGTCTCGACGCCGGGGACGCTCTTCACGCCTTTGAGCATTGTTTCTAGCGCAGGCGTATTAGTCTCAAAGTTCGGCAGTTGCTCGTAGAGGAACATGTCCTCAGTCGCGAGCATGATCTCCGTTGCGCCTTCACCCGCATTGACGCGGGCACTGTCCATGATGTGCTGTAACGGGAATGACCGGCCGACTTTCGTCGCCGGACCGCAGAACTGACAGCCACGGCCACAGCCACGCGTAATCTCGACCACGCCAAATGTCGAGCGATGCTTCACGACGGGAATTTCTTCGACCGTCGGTTGCATTTTCTTCGGCACCTTGATGATCCGCTCGAGCGTCGGATCGCCATCCAACATTCGTTTGAAGAGCTCGCTGAATACACGCTCGATCTCGCCGTCGATCAAATAATCGACATTGAATTCGTCCAGACGGTTTGCGCGCTCTAATTGCCACGCTCCCGGACCGCCGATGACGATCTTTGGCTGAAACTTCTCGATGACTGGATGTTTGACGATCTTGAGAAACTCGGCCGCGTTGACGGGGATTAGGTTCTTGCCGGCGATCTTGGAATAGACGTCGGTAGCGTATGAAATGCCAAGCGGGTTGTGCGCATGGATCGCGACGACTTTGGTTTCGGGCCCGATAAACTTTTCCAGATTCTCCAGGTAACAAACAACGACGTCATCTTCCGAGTACTCGCGGAGCAGCAACGTCTCGACCATTCGCAGGCCGTTGGGCACATACTTCGCGCGCCCGTCGGGCCAGGATTCGTTAATCAACAGGTCCGGGTCGCGCCACTTGTGGCCGTACTTAGCCGGAATTGTTGCTGAAAGCATCTGTTGCCAGATGCTGTGCCGCCATTCGCTCGCCTCGCTTCGCGATGCGGTCAAAACGATCTTCGGTGAACCCACGGAGACCTCCACTAAACCGTTGATTGGTAACGTACTCGGGACTTATCAGAGCGTGCCTGTAACTCTTATCAGAGCGCTCCCGAAACTAATGGCAGCGGATTCTAGCATCTGTTACGCGTCGTGCCAAGCATAATAGTCAAACAAGCAAATCTCTGGATGGACAGCACAACGAGGGTGTACCCCGTGGCCTTCATGTGGTATAGTCCGCGCGAGCCGGAAGAGTTTGCTTAATACCTGATATTCTGCAGCTTCGTCCTTTCCGTTCTTTGCTTATTCGTTCATCTTCCAGAGGCATTTTTTCACGTGTTCTTCAAACAGTTCGAGGGGATCGGTCGATGAGAATTTTACTGTACAACCCTGATAACGGCGTGACCCGTAATTTCATGCCGCACCTTTGGATGTTTCTGCTGAAGGCGCTAACACCTCCAGGTCACGAAGTATTGCTGATCGATGGTAACGCGAAGCCGCTAAACGATGAGGAGTTGGTGCGGTTCCTCCGTGACGAGAACATCGGACTGGTCGGCATCGGCGCGATGACCCGAATGGTGCAGAAGGCCTATCGAGTGGCCGACGCCGTTCGGGCCGCGGGAGTGCCTGTAGTAATGGGAGGCCCGCATGTGACCGAATGCCCCGATGAGGCTCTCGGTCGAGATGGTGGCCCGCGACACGCCGACGCCGTCGCCCTGGGCGAAGCCGACGACACGTGGCCGCTGATTGTTGAAGACGCCGCGCGCGGACAGCTCAAAGAAACCTATGAGCCGGTTGATGAAGCCGGCAAAGAGCACAAGCCACCCTTGCAACCTTATCCGGTAATTCCCTGGGACACGATCGATCTCGATCAGTTTAATTTCGTTCCTAAGATCGTTCGCCGCTTCACCGAACGATACGGATCAGGCGTCAGCTATTTCAATACGATTCCGATGGAGTCTGGTCGCGGTTGTCCCTATGGCTGCGAGTTTTGCACCGTAACCGGATTCTTCGGTGATCAGATTCGCTTCCGCACAAACGAAAGCGTCGTTGCAGAACTGCTACTGCTCAAGCGCCGGGCGGAGAAGGATCGCGGCAAGATTACGATCTTCTTTATCGATGACAACTTTGCGATCAATATCAAGCGCACCAAGTCTCTCCTGCGCGACATCATTGCGGCCGAGGCGCAGTTGCCCTGGATCGCGCAAATCAGCGCCAATCTATTGCGCGACGAAGAGCTGGTCGATCTGATGGCCGACGCGGGTTGCAAATGGGTATTCATCGGCATGGAATCGATCGATCCGCTCAATCTCGCGGATGTGAACAAGAGCTTCAACAAGCCCGGCGAATATGCAGCGGTGCTCAACCGGCTGGCGCAGCGTCACATTTATGCGATCACGGCATTCATCTTCGGTTTGGACAACGACACGCCGGGCGTGGCTGATAGGACGTTGCAAGAGATAGCAACGTGGCCGCCGGGCATGCCGGTGTTTAGCCCACTCGTTCCATTGCCCGGCACTCCGACGTACAAGAAACTGGGAGCAGAGGGGCGGCTCACGCGGCCAAAACACTGGATGAACTTTGTTCATAACCAAATGGCGCACACTCCTCTTAAGATGACAATTCCAGAGGCACAGATAGAACTCGATAGGGCGTGGATGACTTCCTACAGCCCAAAGAATAACCAGAAAGCGCTTGACTGGTTCGGTGGTCGCGATATCAACGACCAGATCATGCACTTTGTGATGCGGATGTTTTTCCGCGGCATCTATTTCCCGCAGCGCAACGCGCGTGTTTGGACCAAACTGGTGGCTCAGAATCACCGGCCGCTTCTTAAACTTTTCCGCGAAGGCGTAGGAAAGTATCGAGAGGCGCGGAAGGCTAATTCTCTGGCGACTGGTCCGTCTGCTAGAGAGAACCCGCGCCAATTACAGAACTAAGGATTCTTGGAGAGTCCCGTACTCCCTTCCAAATGAGAATCCTGCTGTACAACCCTGATAACGGCGTGAGCCGCAATTTCATGCCGCATCTCTGGATGTTTCTCCTGCAATCACTCACCCCGCCCGAACACGATGTGCTCTTAATTGACGGCAACGCGCGGCCAATGAACGAGAGGCAATTGGTAAACTTCATACGTGCACAGAAGATCGGGCTGGTTGGCATTGGCTCGATGACCAGAATGGTTGCCAGAGCCTACCGCATGGCCGACGCTATCCGCGCCGCAGGTGTGCCAGTCGTGATGGGAGGCCCCCACGTTACCGAAGTGCCCGACGAGGCTTTGGGTCGAGATGGCGGTCCGCGTCACGCTGATGCAGTGGCGCTTGGTGAGGCCGACGAAACCTGGCCGCAGATCGTCGCGGATGCCGCGTCTGGCCAACTGAAGGAGATTTATAAACCCGTTGACGAAACCGGCAAAGAGCGAAAGCCGAGTCTGCAGCCTTACCCCGTGATTCCCTGGGATCAGCTCGATCTGGAACAGTTCAACATGGTTCCAAAGGTAGTGCGGGCAGTGCGACCACTCATCGAGCGACATGGCTCCGGCTGGCAGTCAGTTCACTTGATTCCGATCGAGTCAGGTCGCGGTTGCCCCTACGGCTGCGAGTTCTGCACGGTCACCGGATTCTTTGGCGATCAGATTCGCTTCCGCACAAACGAAAGCGTCGTGGATGAACTCTTGAGGCTCAAGAGACACGCCCGCAAGAATCGCCGCCAGGTCTTTGTTTTCTTCATCGACGACAACTTTGCAATTAACATCAAGCGCACGAAGTCGCTGTTGAGAGACATCATCGCCGCGGGCGCGCAACTTCCCTGGAGCGCGCAAATCAGCGCCAACCTGTTGCGTGATGAGGAGCTGGTCGACCTGATCGCCGCGTCGGATGGCAAATGGATTTTTATCGGCATGGAATCAATCGATCCGGTCAACCTTGCTGATGTGAACAAGAGTTTCAACAAGCCCGTCGAGTACGCCACTGTGCTTGATCGGCTGGCCCGACGCAACATCTACGCGATCACGTCTTTCATCATCGGTCTGGACAATGACACGCCGGGTGTCGCTGATCGCACGCTCGAGCAGATCGAGAGTTGGCCGCCTGGGCTGCCCGTCTTCGGCCAACTCACCCCCTTCCCAGCTACCCCCCTTTATGATCGCTTGCTGAAAGCGGGCCGCCTGACGCGACCGAAACACTGGTTGGAGTTCGCGCCCTACCAAATGGCCAACACACCTTTGAAGATGACGATCCCGCAAACGCAAATGGAACTTGATAAGGCATGGACTGCCTCGTACAGCCCGCAGAGAAACGCGAGCGCTGTTGACTCTCTCAGTAGCAAACCGATCAACGTACGCATCATACATCTTGCCATGCGGCTGGTCTTTCGTGGCATCTACTTTCCGCAGATGAACAAGCGCGCCTGGGTGAAAGTGATCGTCGCTAACCGTCGGCCAATTTACAAGCTGGTAAAAGAAGGAATCGGCAAGTTGAGCGCTAGGCGCCGCGAAGCGACCGCTGCGACGGTTGCGACGAGCTAAGCGCGTCCGGCTTCTTCCAGAACTAAAACCCCACCGTTTATTTCTTGTGCAGTACAAATGTGCGAGGTATGCCCTGCAGGTCTTCGCGTATCTCAAGCAGATCCCAAACGCGCCTATCGATTAATTGCTCGACCGCGCTGCTCTGACCGAATCCAATCTCAAAAACAAAGTAACCGCCTCGTCGTAGGAACCGCGGGGCTTCGCTTAGCAGCCTTCTGATCACGGAGAGGCCATCGGTTCCCGCAGCAAGCGCCGCGCGTGGTTCTTGCCTCACTTCGCGCTGTAAATCCTTCAACTCATCATCGGAAAGATATGGCGGGTTCGAAGCGATCAGCGCAAAAGGGCCCAACCTATCCACAGCCGAGAAACCTTCCGACTCTAACAATATCAAACGATCGTTGACACTATGACGGTCAGCATTTCGTTGCGCGACGCAGAGTGCCGCGGCGGAGATGTCCGTCGCGATCGCGCGCGCGTCGCGTAGCTCGTGCAGCAGCGAGATCACAACGCAACCTGATCCTGTACCAATGTCAGCGATGAACGGATCGAGATCGTCTTTCAAGAGTTCCAACGCGATCTCTACAATCAACTCAGTTTCCGGTCGCGGGATCAGCACGTCGGGCGTCACTTCGAAATCAAGCTTGAAAAACTCCTGATGCCCGGTGAGGTACTGCAATGGCTCGCCCGCTGCTCGGCGGTCGATCAGCTTTCGAAAGGCGTCGATGGCTGCGCTCTCCAATGGTTCTTCCGCATGCGTGACGACAAAAGTTCGATCACGGCGGATTGCGTGTGCCGCGAGCGAGCCCGATTCGCGTCGAGCCTCGGCGACGCCGGCTTCGTGCAGCACCCGCGCGCCTTCCTGAATGGCGTTGCTAATCGAGATATTCATTGTCTTCTTGCCAGCCGCATCCATTTCATATTACGCTTCGCGGCGAATTTCGAAGAACGAGGGCAACTTACCAACCTGCTGACGGCTCGGGATAAGCGCCAAGCGGGCAACTTGCGCCGCCCGTTCGCGGGAAGAAGAACGCGATTGAAACTTTACTTCGGATAGCACGAAGCGAGTCTCGTTTCTTCCCGTACGGACGGCAGAACCTCCGAGCTTAACGGTTCGGAGGTTTCGCAGTTCGAAGGGCCGAGGTGTAACAATTTTTTTCAACAGGAGAGCACTCCTTAAAACATGGGAGCATTAGCAAAAAGCGTCGTTCTTTTTGTCTTGAATTGGGTCGATGCGCAACTCACGCTCTTCTGGGTTCATTCGCGCCTGGCCACGGAAGGCAACGGCCTGATGAGCGAGTTGCTCAAGGCCGGCGACGCGCCTTTCCTGCTGGTGAAAGTGGCCATCGGAGCTTTCGCCGCTTACACCCTTTATCGATGTTCGCATCTCCCGCTCGCGCGCCGCGGCATGCAATTGGTATTGACGGTTTACGTCGCTCTGATGCTGGTCCACGCGGTGACTGGCATGTCCGCTCTGGGCTGGTCCAGACCCGAAGCAATGATTAGCTACGTCACCAGCTTGCCCTACGCCCTGCTCACGCTATTCTCCTGACCGTTACGGCTCGTTTCGGATAGGGGCCGCCTCTTAAGTGCAAATTCCTTCCGAACTATCCAACCATTCTCGGAACCATTGACGTCCTTCGCGCGTTTTGCAAATGCCGGTCGCACAACCGTAAACTGAGCGCAGCGCATCTCAGTTGCCGCGCTTGAACCGAAGGAGAACGAAAGCATCATGTACAAAATATCAGCCCGCCAAATCCTGGTCATTGCTCTGGCCTCGGCGCTGTTTGCCGTCGGGGGCGTGATGGCGTTTCAGCAAATCGCAAATCATTTTCAGCCGCCCAGTTCGGCTTTCTCAGTCTCATCGCCGTCAAGCGTCACCGATCCGTCGCTGGCTTCGGACGAACAAAACAATATTGAGGTTTACAAAACGATTGCGCCCGGCGTCGTTTACATTCAATCGACGACCACGGTGCGTGACTTCTTTGGTCTGTTTTCTGAGCCAGTCGAAGGCGCCGGCTCTGGTTCGATCATCGACGATCAGGGCGACATTCTCACCAACTATCACGTCATCGCCAACGCGGAAAAGTTGACGGTCAGTTTTGGCGGGGGCAAGAACTATCCGGCCAAAGTGGTTGGTCGCGATCCGGACACCGACCTGGCGGTGATTCGTCTGCTAGAGTCGCCAAAGGAACAGATGACAGTCGTGCCGTTGGGCGATTCGGACAGACTCATCGTCGGTCAGAAGGTCCTGGCGATCGGAAATCCCTTCGGGCTTGATCGCACGCTGACCACCGGAGTAATCAGCGGCTTGCAGCGACCCATTCGCGCGCAGAATGGCCGGCAGATTGAGGGCGCGATTCAAACCGACGCTTCGATCAATCCGGGAAATTCCGGCGGGCCCTTGCTGGATTCACATGGCCGCATGATTGGCATTAACTCGCAGATCGAATCGCCGTCCGGCGCGTCCGCCGGAGTCGGCTTTGCCATTCCCGTCAACATCGCCAAGCGCATCGTGCCCCAGCTCGTGCGCAATGGTTATGTGCAGCGGCCGAAGCTGGGCATTAATCCGCGCGATGTCGAATCGCTCTCCGGCCAGGTGCGTCTGCCGGTGTCGTATGGCGTGTTGATTTGGGCTGTGCAGCCTGGAGGGGCAGCGGCGAACGCGGGCCTTCGGGGTTTGGTTCAGACCGAAAATGGCGATGTCGAGCTTGGCGACATTATCATTGCGATTGATGGCGAGAAGGTCAGCAACAACGATGACCTCCTCAAGATCCTGGACAAACATCAAGTTGGCGAAACCGTCAGCGTCGAGGTAATGCGAAGCGGACGGCACCTGACCGTGTCCGTGAAACTGATGGAGGCCCCGCAGCGCCGTCAGGGCATCCGTGAATAGTGATTGCTCTTAACGGCTTGAAAAGACAAAGCGCGCGTCGCGAAAAGCGGCGCGCGTTTTTGTTTTTGTCACCTGCGCAGTAACGAGAAGCTTATATCTATCAAGCCGCAAAGACTTTGGACCAGAGGTGCGTCTGCTCGGCGATAGATAACCAAGTTGCTGACGGGCTTAACTCATCATCTTACGCGGACTTCTAAATAGAGTGGCCTGATAGCCAGAATTTGTTGCTGGAAACATCAGGCAAATTCATGTTAGATGAGTCCAAAATAATTACTCTGCGAGCCGAGAGACTGGTCGGAATGCAACTCCCGAATCCAATAGACAAAGCGAAAGCTGAATCGCTGTTGCGGCAGATGCTTGGAGCGGAGAAATCATTTCGTGACGGCCAATGGGAATCCATCGAGGCTGTTGCGGTCCTCAATCAGCGCGTGATGGTCGTTCAGCGCACCGGCTGGGGCAAAAGCATCGTTTACTTTATTGCAACGAAGATCCTGCGTGACCGCGGCGCGGGCCCGGCGCTGCTGATAAGTCCGCTGCTGGCGCTGATGCGAAATCAGATTGAAGCTGCCCGCGGGATCGGATTGCGACCGGTCACGATTCATAGCGAGAACCGAGACGAGTGGGAACAGGCCGAGGCTGCGCTTTCCCGGAACGATTGCGACATCCTGCTCATTTCACCTGAGCGGTTGGCGAATGACCAGTTTCGTCGTCACGTGCTGCCGCGATTCCAAAAGAGCATCGGTCTTTTCATCGTTGACGAGGCGCATTGCATATCGGACTGGGGACACGATTTTAGACCAGACTACCGGCGCATTGTTCGCGTACTGCAATTGCTGCCGCCAAACGTTCCAGTGGTCTGCACGACCGCGACCGCGAATGACAGAGTTGTGCAGGATGTCGTGGCCCAGATCCCCAACCTGCAGGTGCAGCGCGGGCCGCTCACTCGGGCTTCGTTGAAGCTCTTTAACATCAAGCTGAGCGATCAGAGCGAGCGCCTGGCTTGGTTGACCCACTTCGTTCCCAGACTTCCCGGCAGCGGCATCATCTATTGTTTGACGATTCCGGATACGCGTCGCGTCGCAGCCTGGCTCGAGAAGAACGGAATTGCGGCGCGCGAATATCACTCTGAAGTCGAAAGCGCAGACAAACTGGAATCGGAGCGAATGCTGCTGGCAAACGAGTGCAAGGCGCTGGTGGCTACCGTCGCGTTGGGAATGGGGTTCGACAAGCCAGATCTGGGGTTTGTCGTTCACTTCCAAAGGCCTGGCTCGGTGATCGCCTATTACCAGCAGGTAGGCCGTGCCGGACGCGCGGTGGACGAGGCATACGGGATTCTTTTGAGCGGGCGCGAGGACGACGAGATTCAGGACTACTTCATACGCTCGGCGTTCCCGCCCGCGGAGGTGATGACGCAAGTGTTGCGAGAACTCGAGGTGGGCGCCGGAGCGAGTATCAACGAATTGATGGCGAGCCTGAATTACCGGCGGGGAGTGATTGAGAAAGCATTGAAGCTGTTGGAGGTGGAAGGAGCGGTGGTGCGCGATAAGGCGATTTTCGCGCGCACCACCAACACCTGGAGGCCTGATTTGTTGCATTCCGATCAAGTAACGCAGAGCAGGCGGGCGGAGCTCGAACAGATCAAACGCTATGTGGACCACGACGGTTGTTTGATGGAGTTCCTGGCCCGCGCTCTCGACGATCCGTCGCCGGGTCACTGTGGCAAGTGTATGAACTGCGCGCGTCGCGCAAAACGACAGCCAGTGCCTGAGGCGCTGGTTCGTGAGGCAGTCGAATTTCTCAGAGGTGACACCGTCCACTTCGAGCCGCGCAAGCAATGGCCGGGCGCTACCTTGTCTGAACTGCACCGAGCAATGCCCGCGGCCGTTGGCTATTCGAAGCAAGGAAAACTAAAGACTACGATTCCTGAAGATTTGCGACCTGAGCAAGGCCGCGCACTCTGCGTCTACGGCGACGCAGGCTGGGGCCGCTTGGTGGCCCAATGCAAGTACGATGCGGGTCGTTTCAGCGATGAGTTGGTAGCGGCCTCCGCAACTCTGATTCAGGATCGTTGGCAGCCCGATCCGTTTCCGCAATGGGTTACCTGCGTTTCTTCAAAGCGGCATCCGCTGTTGGTAGCGGATTTTGCTCGGCGACTCGCGGGGCAGCTTGGCATTCCTTTTTTGCCCGTGATCGAAAAGGTGCGCGAGACGGAACGGCAGAAGCGCATGGAGAACAGCGCCCAGCAGGTGCGCAATCTGCTGGGAGCATTTTCGGTTGAGCGTGATATTCTGGCGGCGCCGGTTATTTTGGTGGACGACGTGATAGATTCGGCTTGGACGATGACTATGATCGCAGCTTTGTTGCGTATGAATAACAGCGGACCAGTATTTCCCTTTGCGTTGGCGAGGGCAACGGCAGGAGACTCATGATCGACGCGCGCGAACTGATGAGCGATGACGGCGCGGTTGTTGCCATGCTGTGTTCGCACCTTGGGTTGGGCGGCGGCGACGAGCCTGTTGTTGCGCCGCTTACTTTGAGGGAATGGAATGCGCTGGCTCGAAAGATCCACGACTCCGAGGTCAAGTATCCACGCTCGTTGCTTGGATTGTCCGCGGATGACTTGGCAAAGCGTTTGGGACTCTCAGTGGCAGAAGCAGATCGGATTTCTCAATTGGTAGCCCGCGGGGGAAGCTTGGCGCTCGAGTTGGAGCACTTAGCAGCGAGCGGGATCTGGTGCGTGACGCGCATGGATGATGCTTACCCTGCCCGGCTGCGAAACACTCTAAAACATCAAGCCCCACCCGTGCTGTTTGGTGCGGGAGAATTCGAGATTCTTCATAAACCGGCGATCGCGATTGTGGGTTCACGCAACCTCGACGAGAGTGGAGAGAGCTGCGCCCGAAGTTTGGGTGCGTTATGCGCTGGGCACTCGGTTGCCGTCGTATCGGGTGGTGCGCGAGGCACCGATCGGGTCGCGATGCAGGCGGCGTTAGAGGCTGGTGGTCATGCGGTCGGCATTCTCGCGGACAGCCTCGTCAGGACGATTCGTCAGCCCGATGTACGTGAGTTCGTAACGGATGGCCGGTTGGTGTTGCTGACGCCTTACCGGCCCGACAATGGCTTTTCAGTCGGCGCGGCGATGGGCCGCAACAAAATCATTTACGGCGCTGCGGATTATGCGGTGGTGGTAGCGAGCGATTATCAAAAAGGCGGGACGTGGGCCGGCGCAGTTGAGACGCTGACCGCGGGCTGGTGTCCGGTCTTTGTCCGCTCAGGCGCGAATGTTGCTCCAGGCAATAGCGAACTGATTAACAAGGGAGCGCAACCAATTTCTGAGGCTGAGATTGCTGGTTTGGGTAACATAATCGAATGGATGAAGGAGCATGCCGGCTCGCGGCCGCAGCAAGGTGAACTACTGCCGGCGTAGACGTGAACGTACAAGTGGAATACAGATTACGAATCAGGCGGCTTGAGCATCCGCCAGATTTCCGCGTCGATGCGCGCAATGTCCGCTTGTGAGAGTCGCCCGATCTTGCGGATTATTCGCTCTTTATCGATGGCTCTCATTTGAAAAACCATCACCACGGAAGGTGTCGTGAGTCCGTTTTCAGCCGAGGGTTCGATGCGTACGGAGAAGGCGAACCGAAGGGTTGCGAGGTTTGACGTGACAGGAGCGACCATTAACATCGGCTCTCCCGCTTGATCTGTTTGCACAGCTACGGCTGGGCGACGGCCAGTCTGCTCGCGGAGATCGCTTGGCGGGAGGCTAACAAGCAATACATCGCCGTGCGCCATCTACTCTACCTCTGCCATCTTGCCTTCAAACTTCAACCAGTCTTCGTCGCTCGCAGCTTCCCATGATGCGAATTCCTGCTTCATTTGCAACTCGTCGTCCTGACTGAGGCTTGATAATGAAATTTCGGTTTCAATCAAAGTACGAAGATACTCCTCAGCGCTTTTGCCTTTCTTTCGACTCAACTCTTCGATCGCATCCTTCGTTCCCGACGGAAGGCCGGCGATCTCAATGCTTTCGGTTTGCGTGCTCATATTCGGACTCTCTGAGACAATAATCGTACGACATCTCGTCCACCATCTCCAGAGGATTCCTAATCCTAAGTTAGAAATCGCAAGGTCAGCCCGGTGGCCAGGTCATTTCGCGGCCACCGAGCACGTGAATGTGCAGATGGAAAACCGACTGGCCCGCGCCGCTCCCGGTGTTGACTACCGCGCGATAGCCACCGTTTTCGGCCAGCCCGTGCTCGTTCGCCACGCGCGCCGAGACGCGCAGTAAATGTCCCAACAGCGACTCTTCTTTTTGCGAGGCGTCATCCAATGATTCCAGATGTTCCCGGGGAATGACCAGAACGTGCGTCGGTGCTTGCGGGTTGATATCGCGAATTACGACACAACGACTGTCCTGATAGACCACGTCGGCCGCCACGCTTCCCGCCAAAATCTTGCAAAAGAGGCAATCCTTCTCACTCATGGCTGCATAATATCACACAGTTTGAATCAGCTTTTCAATTCACGCGGATGCGGCGTCTTCTTCGCGCGACCCTAACGGCGCGGTTACAGACTCGCGCACCCGTTCGATGTCCGCGCCCACCGCTCGCAGCTTTGTTTCAATTTTTTCATAGCCGCGATCGATGTGATAGACGCGATCGATGGTTGTCTCGCCTTCGGCCACCAGGCCGGCCAGCACCAGCGACGCTGAGGCGCGCAAATCGGAAGCCTGCACGCGCGCGCCAGTCAGTCTGGTCGGGCCATCGACGGTCGCCTTATCGTGGCCAATCAGAATTTGCGCGCCCATACGCTGCAGCTCGGAAGCATGCATGAAACGATTCTCGAAAACGGTTTCCGTAATCACGGAGCGGCCTTCGGCCTGCGTCATCAAGGTCATATATTGCGCCTGCATGTCCGTCGGGAAACGCGGATAAGGTTCAGTGACTAAATCGCTCGCCTTCAGCCCGCGCGCGCCACAACGAACATGCAACGTGCTTTGATTGACTTCTTCGATCTCGACTCCGACTTCGCGCAACTTGGCGATTACGCGCACGCAATGCGCGGGCTGACAATCCCTGATCTCCAGTTCGCCTCTGGTGATCGCGGCCGCCACTATGAACGTTCCGGTTTCGATCCGATCGGGAATGATCGTGTGCTCTGCGCCGCCGAGCGCTTCCACTCCTTCGATTTGAATCGTCGGTGTGCCGGCGCCACGAACGCGCCCGCCCATCTTGTTCAGAAGCTCAGCGAGGTCGCTGACCTCTGGCTCTCGCGCGGCGTTGTGAATCGTCGTGGTGCCGCGAGCCAGAGTGGCAGCCATCATCAGGTTTTCGGTTCCAGTCACTGAAACCTTTTCGAAACTAATTTCTGCGCCTACTAATCGGCCGTCCTTCGGAGCACGGGCCACGACATCGCCGGATTCCAGCATGACTTCTGCGCCAAGCTTTTCGAATCCCCTCAAATGAAGATCGATCGGCCGCGCGCCGATCGCGCAGCCGCCCGGCAAAGCCACTTTCGCTTTGCCGAACCGCGCCAGCAAAGGCCCAAGCGCCAACACTGAGGCGCGCATCGTCTTGACTAACTCATACGGCGCTTCGAATAATTCGACATGGGCGGCCGAGATCTTGTGAGTGCGAAGTTCCGGAGTCAGCACGTGCGCACCGATGTCTTCCAGCAGGCGACGTTGGGTGATGATGTCACGAACGTAAGGGAGACTGTGCAGCGTGACAGTCTCAGACGTCAGGATCGCCGCCGCCATGCACGGCAGCGCAGAGTTTTTGGCGCCGCTGATTGCGACGCGGCCTTTGATGGCGTTGCCGCCGCGGATGCGAAACTTGTCCACGCTGGAAGATTAAAGGAAAAGTGGTCAACGCGAAAGGCTACTTGACGTGGGTTTCGACTTCAATCCCGATTCGGTCGAGCCCCTTTTTCTCATTAGATTCAATTCTGACTTGAGCGAGACCGTAAGTCGGGCGCCTGGAGTCATAGAGCGCCTCCGCTCTTTCTCGTTCCGGCGCGAGCGGGCGAATTGTTCCGCTCGCCGTGATTCGGTCCCAGCAAAGTTCGAACGGCGCGTCCAGCCAGACGCTCAGGCAATCATGCTGCGCCACGAGCGCGCGGTTAGCCGGCATCATCCAGGCGCCACCGCCCAGCGCGATCACGCGCGCCGCATTCTTTTCCAGAACATCTTTCAACGCCTGCGTTTCGATCTCACGAAATGAAGGTTCACTGTCTTGTAAAATGATCTCGGCGGGTGAACGACCTTCCCGTTCGGTGATGAATGAATCCAAATCGATCATGGCGCATCTGAGTCGTTGTGCGAGCGCCTCAGCGACGGTGGTTTTTCCGCAGCCCATGAAACCAACTATGACTACGCGACGGTCCGTCATCTCTCAATCACCGATTCCAATAACTCAAAGAATTCCGGAAACGAAACGGCGACGCATTCGGCGTCTTTGATCTCCGTCTCGCCCTGGGCGATCAGCCCGGCCACCGAAAACGCCATCGCGATGCGATGATCGCCGCGCGGATCGATCGTCGCGCCGCGAAGTTGCGTTGGACCGAAAACGCGCAAGCCGTCTTTGAACTCTTCGCCTTCGGCGCCCATCGCGCGCAGGTTCTGGACAGTCGCCGCGATGCGATCGGATTCCTTTGCGCGCAGTTCCGCAGCGTCGCGAATTTCGATACCGCCTTCGATTTGCGATCCGACCACGGCCAGCAACGGCAGCTCGTCAATCAATTGCGGAATCATGGGGCCCCGCAGTGGTGCCGCAGGTTCAGACGAAGATTTCGAGCCGCTGACGCAAATTGTCCCCACAACTTCGTTGCCCTCTTCGCGCACATCACTTATCGCCACATCAAATCCGAACGACCGCAGTTGTTCCAAAAATTTTACGCGCGTGGGGTTGACGCCGACATCGGTAATTTCGAGCGACGACCCGGGGAGCAACGCCGCCGCCGCGATGAAGTATGCAGCCGATGAGACATCTCCCGGAATTGAAACGTCGCGCGCTTTGAAACGCGCTGGGCCATCGACCGTGACAGCGCGCAAGCCTTCGACATCTCTCACCTCAAGCGGAACGCCAAACCAGCGCAGCATTCGCTCGGTGTGATCGCGAGTTACTTGGTTCTCAATTACTTCAGTTTGCCCTGCGGCGCCGAGGCCCGCGAGCAGGATGCACGATTTGACCTGAGCGCTGGCGACGGGCAATTCATGTCTGATTGCTTTCAGGGGCTTATGGCCTTCGATTACCAGCGGCGCGCGGCCGTCGTTGGATGAAATGCTTGCGCCCATCATCCGCAGTGGCTCGATAATTCGCGACATCGGACGCGAGCGCAAGGACTCATCGCCAGTCAAAGTTGATTTGAAATTCTGTCCGGCGAGAATCCCGGCCAACAGACGCATCGTGGTGCCGCTGTTTGTGCAATCCAGCGGCTCGGCAGGCGCCCGCAATCCATCCGGGCCGACGCCATGGACCAGTAGTCCCTTTCCGCGGCGCTCTATCGAGACGCCAAGCTTGGTCAGGCAAGACAGCGTGGCCGTGCAATCGGCGCTGTTCGAAAAATTTGTGATCCGCGAAGTGCCGTCTGCCAGCGCCGCAATCATCGCCGCACGATGCGAGATTGATTTGTCGCCGGGCATCGACAGCCGGCCGCGAACTAGTTTTGCAGGTCGAACGATCACAATGGAATCTTAACCTAATGTCCGACAAGCTTCAGCTTGTCGCGATCTCCTCAGAAAAGGAGTGTCGCGTGGCGAACGACAAGCTGAAGCTTATCGGACATTCTTGACATGCGACCAGCCAGCATGTTACACGTCCGTCTTCCGTTAGCTATACTTAGCAGCAGCCCGAAGCGCAATTCCCCGGCAAGAGAGGCCGTGCCCTTTGTGACCGAACAAACGACTCGACTCGTTTTGCCCAGCCACATTGAGGCGGTCGCTGATGCTGCTGCCGCGGCCACGGGCTTTGTCCAGAGCTGCGGGCTCGGCGAAGAACTCGCGTTTGGAATTGAAATGGCTGTGCGCGAAGCTGTCACGAACGCAATCGTGCACGGCAACCAGGAGAACGAAGCCAAAGCGGTCGAAGTGACCTTCAATTGCCTGGAACACGCGCTGGAAATAGAAGTAAAGGATCAGGGCCGGGGATTTGATCCCACGGCAGTGCCCGATCCCACGGATCCGGCAAACATTTTGAAGACTTCGGGACGCGGTATTTTCCTGATGCGCACGTTCATGGACGAGGTTGATTGGTTGGCTCGGCCCGAGGGCGGCACTACGGTGCGATTGGTGAAGAAATTCTAATCCCCAGGAGGAGAACTCTGGATCATGGCAGAACTTAACATCCGCGAGCGACAAGCCGGCGACATAACCGTGCTGGACATGGACGGCCGCATAACGATCGGCGAGGGCAGCGTGGCTTTGCGCAGCGCCATCCGTCGCTTGCTGGAAGAAGGAAAGAAAAACATTCTGCTGAATCTGGCAGGCGTGGGCTACATCGATTCGAGCGGCATCGGCGAGCTGGTGTCCAGCTATACGGCGATCAATAAAGAAGGCGGACAACTTAAGCTGCTCAGCCTGACAGAAAAGTTGCGAGACTTGCTTACGATCACGAAGTTGCTGACGGTCTTTGATGCTTACGAGACCGAAGCTGAGGCGCTCAGTAACTTCAAATGATTTGATGAACGCGAGCGCGACGATCAATCGCGTGTCGAGTTTTGACTGTGGACCAGGGAGGTTTCCAAAGATGGCTCAATTGGATATCAAACAACGCCAGGCAGGTGACGTGGCGATTCTTGATTTGAGTGGTGAAGTGCGCATGGGCGATAGCGCGGCTGCCCTGCGCGGCGCGATTCGCGCTTTGGTTGCCGGCGGCAACAAAAAGATTCTGTTGAATCTGGGCGCAGTCAAGTACATCGATTCGAGCGGCATCGGGGAATTGATTGCCAACTACACGACCGTGGGCCGCGGCGGTGGCCAACTCAAACTTCTGAATCTCACCGACAAGGTTCAGGACCTTTTGGTAATCACCAAACTCCTCACCGTGTTCGACGTTTACGAAAACGAGCCCGATGCGTTGAGCAGTTTTAGTTAGACCTCGACGACGATTTCCGACGCCCGAACGGCCCAGTCGATTAACTGGGCCGTTTTTCGTGCTCCTGAAAGAGATTGTCGAACATCATTCGGTTTAGGGCGTATGCTAAACTTGCACTTCTGATAAGCAGATGACGAGCGCGAAATTCGATCAAGCCGCGTGCGAAGCGCTGGCGCAACAGGTTCGCGAAATCGAGTCAAACACCGACGCCGAGATCGTGATCGTCGTGCGCGCGCGCTCCGGCCCGTATCGCCACGCCGACTATCTGTTCGGATCGCTGTTGGCGTTTGCCGGCCTGCTCTTCGTTTTGCTCTCCCCTTTTGATTTCCACACCTATTGGGTGCCGCTCGATGTCGCGCTGCTTTTCGTGCTCGGCGCGTTCGTGTCTTCGCGGAGCAATCTGATCAGACGCCTGCTGACCACAAAGAAGTTTCGGGCAAAGGCGGCGCGGACCGGCGCGGCGGCGATGTTTTATGAAGCGGGGATTGCGAACACTCACGCCGAAAACGGTTTGCTGATTTATCTATCGCTCCTCGAGCGGCGTCTGGAAGTTTTCGCTGACCGCGGAATCCTGACTTCGGTGCCGGCGCTGGAATGGAACCACGTGCTTTTTGAGCTGAATCAAGCGGGCCGTCGTGCCGAACCCGGCAGCCTAACGAAAGCTTTGCAGGATCTCGGAGCGCTGCTGGCAAAACACAAGCCGGCGACCGGCGAAAATCCGAACGAGCTGCCTGACATGCCGCGCTTTGAATTGAAATGAACGATTTCAAATTTCAAATTTCAAATTTGAGATTCCAAAGAGCCAATTACCGCATGATGCTGCGCGTCGCGATGGCCGGCGTGGCGGTTCTCGGCGTCGCGCTGTTTGCGACTGAAGCGTTGGCCCGCGTCGGCGGCGGCGGGTCGTATGGTGGTGGAGGTGGCAGCGGTGGAGGTGGCGGCGGCGGCGCCGGCGCGATCGTTTATCTGCTCGTGCGGTTTCTGCTTTGGTTGACGATCGAGCACCCGGTCATCGGCATTCCGGTCGATATCATCGTCATCGCGCTGGTGATCTTTTGGTTCGTTAAGCCGTCGAAAAAGTCAGTGTCGGTTACGTCATCGCCGATTATGGCCGCGGCCGGCGGCGCGGGCGGCCCGGCGCAACAGATGGATGTCGAGCGCGCGTTCAACCAACTGCGCCGCTTCGATCCAAAGTTTTCCGAGATCATTTTCACGGACTTCTGCTACGCGCTGTACGGGCGCGCGCATGATGCGCGTGGTCACGGAGGACCGGCACTCGATCTGTTGTCGCCTTATCTGAGCGAAGCATCGCGCAGTTCGCTCGCGCAACTGAATCCAGCAAACTTGAAAGCGGTGCAGGGAATTATCGTGGGCGCGATACAAGTGATAGACGTGCGCGGACTCGACACTCCGACGATTGGGATCAGCATGGGTTTTGAAGCGAATTATACGGAGTTCACTCCAGGCGAAGGCGACCCGCGCGGCGAGATGAGCTACTACGTGCGCGAGCGTTGGGAGTTGGAACGCAAGCGCGATGTGCTTTCGCCGGGACCGGAGCAAGCGACGGCGCTGCACTGTCCGCGTTGCGGCGCGCCTTTGCAGAAAGACACCGTGGGCGCGTGTGCGTTTTGTGGAACGAAGATCGATAGCGGCGAATTCCAATGGTACGTTCGCAGCATCACGACCCTGGGCCGTGAAGCGAAGGGTCCGCTGCTGACTTCGGATGTGCCGGAAGTTGGAACTGATTATCCGACGGTCACGCAGCCGAACTTTCCGGCGGTGCGCGCGGCGTTCGAACAAAACAATCCGACATTTTCCTGGGCTGATTTTCAGGCGCGCGCTCGTCTGATCTTTACTGAGCTGCAGGAAGCATGGTCGACGCTCAACTGGGAGCGCGCCCGCCCGCACGAGACGGACAACATCTTCCAGATGCATCGCTACTGGATCGACGCGTACCAGCGACAGGGATTGCGGAACGCGCTCGACCAGTGCCAGATCACCGCGATGCAGCCGGTGAAGATCAAGATGGACGCTTTCTACAACGCGATTACGCTGCGCATTTTCGCGCAGGGTTTCGATTACACGATTGACACAAACGGCCGCGTCGTGGCCGGGTCGAAAAGTAATCTGCGGCGCTGGAGCGAATACTGGACGTTCATTCGCAACAGCAAGGCCAAGCCCGGGCCGGCGCGCGCGGATTTGAACTGCCCGAACTGCGGCGCGCCTTTGAAAGTGAACGCGACGGGCATCTGCGAATTCTGTAGCGGCAAGATTACTTCGGGCGAATTCGATTGGGTGCTTTCAAAGATCGAGCAGGATGAAAGCTACCGCGGCTAAGAGGTGAGTCACTTTGCGTTCAGAGTTCAACCTTTAGGTTGCTGAACAGGCGCAAGCTAAAGCTTGAACTCTAAACTGACCCCTTGACATCTATTTGAACTTGCCCGACATCGAATCCGCTCAAATGCTGTGGTAAATTCAAGTCTACTTTTCCGGGATACAAACAGGAGCTAACGGTGAAACGAATTCTGGTTACTCTCGCGCTCATCTTTTCATTTATTGCGCCGCTGGCCGGGCAACGAACGCCGGCCGCAATCAATCCGCCAACGCGTGTCCAATCATCGGGCCCGGCTATGGCGAAGTCTCTGGCGGCGTTGTCCGCCGCGGACATTCCCAGCCGCGTGCTGCCTAACGGCCTCGAAGTCATCGTGCTCGAAGATCACTCGGTGCCGCTGGTCACGATTGAACTGGCGGTGCGCAACGGCTCCTACACTGAACCGCCCGAGCTGAACGGCTTGTCGCATCTTTACGAGCACATGTTCTTCAAAGCCAATCGCGCGGTCGCGAATCAGGAAGCTTACCTGCGGACGATTGGCCAGCTCGGCATCGCCTATAACGGAGAAACGCGCGAGGAGGTTGTCGAATACTACTTCACGACGACCAGCCCGAACCTGCGGGCGGCGATGAACTTCATGCGCGACTCTACGCGTTACCCGCTGTTTGACGAAAACGAATTTGAGCGCGAGCGCCAGGTTGTAATCGGCGAGATCGATCGCAACGAGTCAGAGCCGTTTTTTTATCTGAGTCGCGAGATGAGCGATCGGATGTTTTTTAAATACCCGAGCCGCAAGAATGCGCTCGGCAACCGGCAAACCGTTTCCAGCGCCACCACCGCGATGATGCGTCTGATCCAGGGCCGTTATTACGTGCCGAACAATTCAGCGCTGGTAGTGACGGGTGACGTGCAGCCGGAAGATATTTACAAGATGGCGCAGGAGTTTTTTGGCGATTGGCCGCGCCGCGAAAAAGATCCCTTTGTCGAATTTCCGCTCGTCGAGCATCCGCCGCTCCCCAAGAGCGAGGGCGTTGTGATTCAACAGCCGGTCGCCAACGTCGTCGTTGACATTGGCTGGCCCGGTCCATCGATCGGGAAAGACGACGCCGCAACTTATGCGGCTGATACTTTCTCGTTCATCATGGCGCAACCTGACTCGCGCTTTCAGCGCGACCTGGTTGACAGCGGACTGGTCAACGGCGTCGGCATTAATTACTACACCCAGCGCAATGTCGGACCAATCAGCATCGTCCTGCAAACGACGCCTGACAAAGCCAAGGCGGCCATAAAGGCGGTCTACAACGAGGTCGCTCATTTTAACGACAAGGATTACTACACTGACGAACAGCTGGAAAGCGCGAAGGGTTTGCTTGAAGCCGACGATTTGTACTCGCGCGAGAAACTCGACGAGTACGCCAAGACGCTCGGCTTCTGGTGGGCCACGTCGGGCATCGGTTACTTCCGCGGCTATCTGACGAATTTGCGCCGCACCTCGCGCGCGGACATCAGCCGTTACATCACAACTTACATTCAAGGTAAGCCGCACATCGGGATCGCATTGATTTCTGAGCCGGCGCAGAAGCAAGTTCAGTTGAAGGCGGAGGACCTGATCGGACAATGAGAAAAACAGAAAGCAGTAGGCAGGAGGCAGTAGGCAGGAGCCGACTGAAGCGTCCCGTTTTTGATCGGCTGCGGGGGGTCTCGTCATTAGCGTTGGTAGCTGTGCTGGCGTTCGCGACTTTGGTTCCGGGCAGGGCGACATTCGTCTCAGCTCAGAAGCCGCAAACCTCGCCGGCGACTCAGACGCCGACGACACAATCGGGGCAGGTTGATTTCGGTCGCCTGGCAACCGCGGCAGCTGCCCAGGTTACGGAATTCGATGTCAACGGCCTGAAAGTCCTGGTGAAGCGACGCGAAGGCAGCTTGACGGCATCGGCCGGTCTTTTCATCCGCGGCGGATCGACAAACATTACCGCCGACAACGCGGGCATCGAGGGATTCATGCTCTCTGCGGCGACGGAAGCCAGCACCAACTTCCCGCGCGAACGCATGCGCAAGGAAACCGCGCGCATGGGAACCGTGATCGGCGACAGCGCGAGCTATGATTATTCCGTGCTGTCTTTTACCAGCACACGCGCCAACTTTGATCGCTCGTGGGAGATTTTCACCGACGTAGCTTTGCATCCTTCGTTCACTAAGGACGACGTTGGTTTACTACAGGCGCGATTGGTCGCCGCACTGCGCGGAGACACCGACGACCCGGATACTTACCTTCAGCGTTTGCAGGAGCGCGTGGCCTATGCCGGTCATCCTTACTTGAACCGTCCCGATGGTACCGCGGACACGATCAGCAAGCTGACGGCCGAAGACCTGCGCGCTTATCACCAGAAAATCATGCAGACGTCGCGGCTGCTGCTGGTGATCGTAGGCGATCTTGATGCGGCGCAACTGAAGACGCGACTGGCCGCAACCTTCGGCAAACTTCCGCGTGGCGATTACAAGATCGCAGCGCCGCCGCAGTTGTCATTTACCTCGTCCACCATTGATGTCACGCAGCGCAGTCTGCCGACGAATTACGTGCAGGGCCTTTTCACCGCGCCGCCCATAACTTCGCCGGATATCTATCCGATGCGGATTGCGGGTTCGATTTTGCGCGACCGCGTTTTTGAAGAAGTGCGCGTGAAGCGCAACCTCTCATACGCGCCCAGTGCTTTTCTCGGCAGTGCGTCGGCGAACACCGGCGGCATCTACGTGACGGCCGTTGACGCGAATCAGGCAGTGCGCGTCATGCTCAACGAAATGGCGCGGCTGCAAAACGAACCGATCGATCAGGATGACATCAAGGCCGCGGTCGCGCAGTTTCTTACCACGTATTATCTCGGTCAGGAGACGAATGCGGCGCAGGCATCGGAGCTGGCCCAGTATGAACTGGTCGGCGGCGGCTGGCGAAACTCGCTTCAGTTTCTGGACAAGCTGCGCGCCGTCACTCCGGCGGAGGTGCAACGCGTCTCGCAAAAGTACATGCGCAACATTCGCTTCGTCGTGCTCGGCAACCCGGCCCAGATCGATAAGAGCGTGTTCACGGGACAAGCCGGGAATTGATCGCGGCGCGCGTTTCGGGGCGCACGCATCCATGCGTGCGGTACGCAGGCATCCTTGCCGGCGGATTTGGTAGCCATCTTTCATCGCCGAACGCTGACTGCTGGGCAGCAGGGGGCGCAAACAGGCCATCTTCCCTTGCTGAATGAACGCTCATTCAGTATTATCTAGCCGCCATGATTACCGTAAAAAAGGCCGCTGTCCTGGGAGCGGGGACTATGGGCGCCCAGATCGCCGCGCACCTCGCCAACGCTGGGATTCCAACTCTTTTACTCGACATAGTTCCGCGTGATGACGCCGGCGATCGCAATCGCATCGCCCGCGCCGGCTTCGAAGCCGCGAAAAAATCCAAGCCCGCGGCGTTCTTCACTGCTGATCTCGCCGCGCTCGTCAGCGTAGGAAACTTTGAAGACGACCTGGCGAGCTTGAAAGACTGCGATCTGATCATCGAAGCAGTCGTCGAGAATCTGGAAATCAAGCGCCAGCTTTACGAGCAGGTTGAACAGCATCGCCGGCCCGGCGCTGTCATTGCTTCGAACACCAGCGGCATTCCGCTCAAGCAACTTGCCGAAGGACGCTCGGAAGATTTTCGCGCGCACTTTCTGGGGTTGCACTTCTTCAATCCGCCGCGCTACATGCACCTGGTGGAACTAATCCGCACCGAGTGGACCAAGCCGGAAGTTTCGTGTTCGATGTTTGGTTTTCTCGACGAGCGTCTGGGCAAAGGCGTGGTCATCGCGAAGGACCGGCCAAACTTTATCGCCAACCGCATCGGCACGTTCGGCGCGCTGGTGACTATGCGCACGATGCTCGACGATGGTTATTCGATCGAGGAAGTGGACAAGATCAGCGGCCCCGCGGCGGGACGGCCAAAGACGGCGACATTTCGCACTTTCGATCTGGTCGGCCTCGATGTCTTTGCGCACGTGGTCAGAAACCTGCACGAGAATCTGCCCGACGATCCTGAGCGCGAGATGTTTGTGATGCCAGAGTTCATCACGAAAATGATTGAACGCGGCTTGCTCGGAAACAAGACGAAAGCCGGCTTCTATAAGAGACAAAAAGGCGCGGATGGCAAGCGAGAGATCCTGACGCTGGATCCGGCGACGTTCGATTACCGGCCGGGGCAGAAAGTTAAGCTGCCGTCGCTGGAGATGGCGAAGAACATCGAAGACACGCGAGAGCGAATCAAGGCGCTCGCGTGGTCGAAAGATCGGGTGGGCGCATTTCTGTGGAAGACTCTGGCGCGCACGCTTTGTTATACGGCCGATCGGATTCCCGAAATCGCCGACTCCATCGTCGAAATCGATCGCGCGATGCAGTGGGGATTCAATTGGGAGTTGGGCCCGTTCGAGGTTTGGGACGCGATCGGCGTCGAGAAGTCAGTCGCGAGATTGAAAGAAGAAGGTAGGAGCGTTCCCGCTAATGTACAGAGCATGCTCGATGCCGGCGCGAAGTCTTTCTACCAGAAGAAAGATGGCAAGCGCTTTTATTACGATTTCGCGTCTGAAGAATATCTGCCGCTTTCGGATCCGCCGGGCACGATCGTTCTGAAGTCGCTGAAAGATCGCACTGGCGTTATCAAGAAAAACTCAGGCGCGTCGCTGATCGACATCGGCGACGGCGTCGCCTGTCTCGAGTTTCATTCGAAGATGAACTCGATTGGCGGCGACACACTTGAGATGCTCAAAATTGCGCTCAACGAAGTCGAGAAGAATTTTGTCGGCCTGGTCGTCGGCAACCAGGGCCAGAACTTTACCGTCGGCGCGAACCTGATGTTGATGCTGATGGAAGCGCAGGACGAAAACTGGGAAGAACTCGACCTGATCGGTCGGCTGTTTCAATCGTCGGTCATGAGTTTGCGCTATTCGCCGAAGCCGGTCGTGGTCGCTCCGTTCCAGATGGTTTTTGGCGGCGGCTGTGAAATGGTTCTGCATGCGGATCGCGTGCGCGCATCGGCGGAAACCTACATCGGACTGGTCGAAGTGGGCGTGGGCATAATTCCCGCTGGCTGTGGCACGAAAGAGATGCTGGTGCGCGCGCTGGACTCGATTCCCAAAGACATGAAAGACGCCGATCCGTTTCCGTTCGTCAAACGCGCTTTCGAAACGATCGCGTTGGCGAAGGTGGCCACATCGGCTGAAGAAGCGCGCGGCTACGGCTTTCTCAGCGCAGACGATTCGGTTTCGATGAACCGCGATCGTCTGATTGCTGACGCGAAGAAAGAAGTGCTGGCGTTGGCGGCGAGCGGTTATGTGCAACCACGGCCGCGCACGGACATTCTGGCGCTGGGAAATCCGGCGCTGGCGACTTTGAAGCTGGGCGTGCACATGATGAAGCGCGCCGGCTACATTTCGGATCACGATGCATTGATTGGCGAGAAGCTCGCGCGCATTTTGACGGGCGGCGATCTGAATCACGAAACGCGCGTGTCCGAACAGTACTTGCTCGATCTCGAGCGTGAAACTTTTCTGTCGCTGATCGGCACGCGCCCGACGCAGGATCGAATTGCGCATATGTTGAAAACTGGGAAACCGCTAAGGAATTGAAGGCATGAACCACGAAGTCACAGCATTAACCACAAAGGCACAAAGGACACGAAGTATGAAATCAGGGCGGTTTGTTGGCTTAGTTCTTTAGATGTTTTCTTCGTGCCTTTGTGTCTTTGTGGTTAGTTCTTGGGTGGTTAGTTTGAAGGGTTAATCAAATGAAAGACGCAGTAATCGTATCAGCAGTTCGCACGGCGGTGGGCAAGGCGCCGAAGGGCACTCTGCGCGACACGCGGCCCGATGACATGGGCGCGGCGGTGATCAAAGAAGCGATCGCGCGCGTGCCGGGTTTAGAGGCCAGCGAGATCGATGACGTGATCATGGGTTGCGCGATGCCCGAAGCCGAGCAAGGCATGAACGTCGCGCGCGCGGCGGCGATTCGCGCCGGCCTGCCGGTCGAGACGAGTGCGATGACCATCAATCGCTTCTGCTCTTCGGGTCTGCAATCGATCGCGATGGCGGCTGATCGCATTCGCGCGAATGGCGCGCAGGTGATCATCGCTGGGGGCCTCGAGTCGATGTCGATGATTCCGATGGGCGGTCACATCATTAGGCCCAATCCGTATCTGATCGATCACTATCCGGACTTTTATTTGAGCATGGGACTGGCGACTGAGAACGTCGCGTGGAAATACGAAGTGACGCGCGAAGAACAAGACGAGTTCTCTTTGCGCTCGCATCAACGCGCAGCCGCGGCGCTGGACGCGGACAAGTTCAAAGACGAAACTGTGCCGTTGACCGTGAGCGTCGAAGAGCTGGACGCGAAAGGAAAGAAGCAACACCGCGAAATGGTCTTTGACAAAGACGAAGGTCCGCGGCGCGATACTTCGGCTGAAGCGCTGGCGAAACTGAAACCAGCGTTTCATGTCAAAGGCACGATCACCGCCGGCAATTCTTCGCAAATGTCCGACGGCGCGGCGGCCGCGATCGTCATGTCGGAAGATCGCGCAAAGGAACTCGGCGCAAAGCCACTGGCGCGCCTGGTGGCGTACGCCACGGCCGGCTGTCCGCCGGAAGAAATGGGCATCGGCCCCGTCTTTGCGATTCCGAAAGCGTTGAAGCTTGCCGGCCTGACTCTCGATCAAATCGATGTGATTGAATTGAACGAAGCGTTTGCCGCGCAGGCTCTGGCGGTGATCAAGACGCTTGGGTTAAATCCCGACAAGGTAAACGTGAATGGCGGTGCGATTGCTCTCGGGCATCCGCTCGGTTGCACGGGAGCGAAGCTGACCGCGTCGATTCTGCGCGAGCTGGAACGACGTCAGGGCCGTTACGGCATGGTGACGATGTGCGTGGGCGGCGGCATGGGCGCCGCGGGAATATTTGAGAGACTGAATTGAGCGTTCAGAGTTCAATCTTCAGATTGCTCTTAAGTAAATACGCAACCTGAAGGTTGAACTCTAAACGATAACTATGACCGCAACTGAAGTTTTCGAATCAGTGACTGGTAGTGGAAGCAGCGACTTCGCGCGGCTGGTTCGAATTCTGAACCAGCACGGACCGTGGTGTCTGATCGGCGGGCTCGCCGTGAACTGCTATGTCGAGCCAGTTTACACACTCGATGCCGATATCGTGATCGTGTCTCGGGAGTTGGAACCTATCAAGCCGGAATTGGGCGCCGCAGGTTTTGTGTTGCAGGAGTTTCCGCATTCGCTGAACGCTACCATGCCCGGGAGCCAATTTAGAATTCAGTTACGCCTGGAGCAGCGCTACCAAGAGTTTCTGAAAAGTGCGACGGTGACCAGCATTCTCAGCACAGATGTATTCGTCACATCGCTGCCCAATATTGTGCGCGGGAAAATATGGGCGTGGAGTGACCAGGAACGCCGGCCGACGAAACGAAAAAAGGACGAGCTTGACTTGATGAGGATTCTCGAAGCGTATCCCGAACTGCGCGACATGATGCCGCGCGAAATCGGTGAACAAGTACCCAGGGCATGAACAGCAACTGAAAGGAAGTAATCATGGCAGCCGCACTCGAACAGAAGGAAATTTTCAAAGGCGGAAGTTTTCTGATCGAAGATCGCACCGCGGACGAAGTCTTCACGCCTGAAGATTTCAACGAAGAGCATCGGATGATCGCGGAAACGACACGGCAATTTATTGACGCGGAAGTCGTGCCGCGCGTCGACGAACTCGAAAACAAGGATTGGAAACTGGCGCGCGAGTTGGTCAAGCAAGCTGCCGATCTTGGTTTGATCGGCGCCAGTATTCCCGAGGAATATGGCGGGCTCGGGTTGGATCAGACGAGCGGTGCGTTGATTGGCGAAAACATCGGGCGGTCGGCATCGTTTGCGGCCACGCTGGGCGCTGACAGCGGAATCGGCTTGTTGCCGATCATCTACTTCGGCACGGAGGCCGCAAAGAAAAAATATCTGCCGCGGATTGCTTCCGGCGAATTGATCACTGCGTACGCGCTCACCGAAGCCGGCTCAGGCTCAGACGCGATGAACGCGAAAGCGACTGCGAAGCTGAGTGATGACGGAACGGAATACATCCTCAACGGCGAAAAGATGTTTATTACGAACGGCGGCTTCGCGGACATCTTCGTCGTGTTTGCAAAGGTGGACGGCGACAAGTTCTCGGCGTTCATCGTCGAGCGTCAGGAAGGCTGCAAGCAGGGCGCGGAAGAACACAAGATGGGTATCCGCGGATCCAGCACGACGCCGCTCGTCCTTTCCGATGCCCGAACGCCGGTTGAGAACGTGCTCGGCGAGATCGGCAAAGGCCACAAGATCGCTTTCAATATTCTGAACATTGGGCGCTTTAAGCTGGGCGCGATGTGCGCGGGCGGAATGAAATTGATGAATACTGAGTCGGTGCGTTATGCGAACGAGCGGCAACAGTTTGGTAAGCCGATTTCGTCGTTTGGCGCGATCAAATCCAAGCTCGGCGAGATGGCGATCCGCACCTGGGTCGGCGAGTCGATGATCTATCGCACGCTGGGAATGATCGAAGCGGGCATTGCCTCAGTCGGCGATAGCAAAGACGCGGACGGAAAGCTGCGCGCGATCGAAGAGTACGCAGCCGAGTGTTCAATCATCAAAGTCGCGCTGTCCGAGTATTGCGATTTCTGCGCCGACGAGATGGTCCAGATCTTTGGCGGCTACGGTTATTCCGCGGATTATCCGGCAGAGCGCGCCTATCGCGACTCGCGCATCAATCGCATCTTTGAAGGCACGAACGAGATCAATCGCATGCTGGTTCCCGGGCGCCTGATGAAGGCGGCGCTGAGTGGACGGCTGGCACTCCTGCCGGCGGCGCAGGCTTTGATGGACGAGATTCTCTCGCCGTCGATGGGCAGCTTTGATCTGGACGAAGGGCTGTTGGCGGCTGAGCAGAAACTGGCGAAGAACGCGAAGAAGGTGGCGCTGATGACCCTGGGCACCGCCGCCCAGAAATACATGATGGGGCTCAGCGACCAACAGGAGATTCTGATGGGCGTCGCCGACATCATCATCGACACTTACGCGATGGAGTCAGCGATTCTGCGCACGCTGAAGATGGCTGCGTCGCAGGGAGAGAAAGCGGCGGTCCTGTACACCGACATGACGCGCACCTTCTGCAATGACGCGGTCGAGCGCATCGAAGCGCACGCCAAGAACACGCTCGCGGCCATGGCTGAAGGCGACGAGCTGCGCACTCTTTTGGCTGCGTTGCGTCGCTTCACCAAGATGACGCCGATGAACACGGTGGCTGCGCGCCAGCGAATCGCGAACGCGATGATCGAGGCGAATCGGTACGTGTACTAGAGCATTGCCGATTGGCGATTGCCGATTTCCAATTAGAAGAGAGAGCCGTGGTCTTTGAGATCCTGGTTCTCTCTTTCTAATAGCAGTTCATGACCGTTCGGTTCCAGAGAACAACTGCCAGAAATCAGGTTTGAATCGGCAATTGGCAATCGAAAATCGGCAATGAAAATCGTCCCCATCTCTTTACCCACGCCTTTCTACATCGGGCCGGTTAATGTCTATCTGATCGCTGAAGATCCAATCACGATCATCGACACTGGCCCGAAGACCAAAGAAGCCGTTAACACTTTGCGCGACGGACTCAAGCGCGCCGGATTTTCTGTCGCCGATATTCGCCGCATCGTGCTCACCCACGCGCATGAAGACCATTGCGGTTTGGCGCGCTCGCTGCGCGATGAAGCGAAGGATGCGCAGGTGTTCGTGCATGGATGGGAAACCGGTCACCGCGCCGGGCGTCTGGAGAATGAAGAGAATCTGCGTTTACTGACGCAAGCGGGCGTGCCAACCGAAGAGATTGGAATGATACGGCGCCTGTATGAAAGCGTGCGCGAGTACGCCGACTCTCTCGACGACGATCATTGCAGCGAATTGATAGACGGAGATGAGCTCGAGTTTGCCACGGGAGTGTTGCGCGTGCTTCATACTCCCGGCCACACGCCGGGCTCTTGCTCGTTTGTGCGCGAAGCCGACCGCACGGTGATTGCCGGCGACTGCGTGCTGAAACGCATCACTCCCAATCCGATGCTCTCGCCTGATCCGATCGATCCGTCGCGACGCTTTCGCTCGCTGGCGGAGTATCTGGTGAGTCTGGCGCGCGTGCGCAGCTTTGCGCCCACGCTGATTTATGGCGGCCACGGCGAGCCGATACACGATTTTGAAGAAGTCTTTAACCGCTACGTGCGGGCCATTCGTGAGCGCCAGTCGGACGTCATCCGCCTGGTGCCCAAGACCGGCGCGACTGCCTGGGAAGTTTCACGCGGGCTCTTTCCCAACACCGATGATGTACATCGCTTTCTCGCTGTTTCCGAAGCCGTGGCGCATCTGGATCAGGCACACTCGGACGGGAAGATCGGCCTCGAGATGAGCGACGGGCGCGACATTTTTCGACAGCTCTCTGCCGAATAATTCCACAAACAATTTGGAACTCGCCATCTGGCCCGGCGTGGAAACTTAAAATCTTTCCGGAGGACTATTCGTGATGACCCCTAAGAAACTGGCCCTGATTATTGGTTTGATGCTTGGCGTCGGTGTGATTGCCGGCGGGATTGCGTATGCGCAGCAGGCCGCGGCTCCCGAAGCGCTGCTGGAAGCGCAAGAGCCGTCAACCGCCGAGGCGTCCCGATTGTTTTCGATCATGCTGGATGGCGGGACGTTCCTCGGCATCCACGCGGAAGACATCAACAAGGAAAACATGAGCCGCTATGGGATGCGCGAGGTTCGCGGCGTCGGCGTGACTCAAGTCGTCAAAGATAGTCCAGCCGAAAAAGCTGGCTTGAAGAAAGACGACGTGATTCTTCGTTTTGAAGGCGAGTCAGTGACCAGCGCGCGCAAGTTGACCCGGCTGGTCGGCGAAGCTTCAGCCGATCAAACAGTGCGGCTAACGATTAGCCGCGGTGGATCGGAACAGGAAGTCAGCGCCACGCTCGCCAAACACGATGCCATGCAAAACGTATTTGGCAACGCGATGCCGCCTGGGATTCTTCGCGGCACGATGCCCCCTGAGATCTTTCGCGGCACGACGCCGTTCCCGATGAAGATTGATCCGGGAATGATTCAAATCAACCCGGGCGAGGGCGGATTCACGTTCGCGTTCGGAAATCGACGCATCGGTGTGAGCACACAGCCGCTGACGAAGCAACTAGCCGACTACTTTGGAGTGAAAGACGGCGGCCTGTTGATAACCTCGGTCAACGACAACAGTCCCGCGGCGAAAGGGGGATTGAAAGCCGGTGATGTGATCACGGCCGTCGATGGTGAGAAAGTAACTTCGCCGGGCGATGTCTCGCGGGCGATCAGCAAGAAGGAAGAGGGACCGGTGTCGTTGACGATCATTCGCGATCGCAATACGCGCACCGTCACGGTCACGCCGGAGAAGAATCCTGCGCGGACACTCATGCGACCGGGCACGATCGGTACGCGCCGGATCGTGATTCCGTCAATTCAGGTGCCGGCGGTCCCGGAAATGAACATTCAGATTCCGCGCATCGCGGTTCCCGCAACCCCTCAAATCGATGTGACCGTGCCGCGCCGGGCTCCCCGCGTAGTAACCAGGTCGCATCAGATCATTATCTGAGCTTTGCCGGAGGGCATTCTGCTCGAAAGGAGAAGGAGCAGGCGAGTGAGACTCGTCTGCTCCTTTTCGCTTTTGTCTGAGCGCGCGTATAATTCGCGTCCGTCACAACTCGGCCGCCTTGAAATCGCGGAGGCAAGATTTGTTAGCGTCAAAACCAACCGACTCCCGCACGCGCCTGGTGATCCACGATCTCTCGCGCCGAAATGGTCATGCGAATTTCGCCGCCGACGTTCTCAGCGGCCTCTCAACCACGCCGAAGCATCTGTTTGCCAAATATCTTTATGACGCGCTCGGCTCTCAACTCTTTGAAGCTATCTGTCGCGTAGATGAGTATTACCTGACGCGCGCCGAGAGCGAGATCCTTTCCCGGCACTCCGATGAAATCATATCGCTGGCGCCCGCATGCGAGACACTGGTCGAACTCGGCAGCGGCAGCGCGGAAAAGACCCGCAAGATCATCGAAGCCCTTTTGCGCAAGCGCGCGGAACTGCTTTTCGTTCCCGTGGACATTTCGGTGTCAGCGCTGGAGAAGAGTTCGCGCTCGTTGCTCGAGTCGTACCCCGGTTTAAGGATTTCTGCCTACGCCGCCGATTACTTCGAAGGGCTTGCCGCGTTAAAGCCGCTCGACATGGGGCCGATGCTGGTTTTGTTTCTCGGATCGAATATCGGGAATTTTGAGAAAGACGAGGCCGCCAATTTTCTGCGGGCGATTCGCGGCGTGCTGAAGTCAGGCGATGCGTTGCTGCTGGGCGCCGACTTGAAAAAGGATCGAGCGACGCTCGAAGCGGCTTACAACGACGCGCTGGGAGTGACGCGAGCCTTTATTGTGAACGAACTGGCGCGGATCAATCGCGAACTCGGAGGGAACTTCGATCTGTGGGCGTTCGGATTACGATCGGTTTATAACGAAGCAGCCGGCTGTGTCGAAGTCTATCTGGAAAGCCTGCGGTCGCAATCCGTCAACATTCGCCGGCTCGACCTGACGATTTCGTTTGCGGCCGGCGAACGGATGCACATGGAGAACTCTTACAAATATAGCGTGGATGATCTTTCCCGGATGGCCACTGAGAGCGGCTTCGAATTAACTTCCACCTGGCTGGACGATCAGAGACGATTCAGCAGCAACCTTCTGGTCGCGTCGAAAGAATAGCGCGGAGCCCTCCCTAACGGTCGGGCTTCTGACCCTTCAACGGGATGCGTTCACGGTCCTGGTCGCCGCGCCGGCTGTACTTTCCGACTTCGGCTCCGGCAATTCAAGGCGGACGAGCACCAGACGCCGACGCTCGACGCGTTCGACGTGAAAGCGCAAACCGTCGTGCTCGATCATCTCGCCCGGCTGCAGCACGTGACCGGCGACGTTCATTAGAAAACCGCCGATGGTCGTATAGGTTTCTGATTCCGGCAGCGAAGTCTTCAACCGACGATTGAGATCGCGAACAGCCAGCGCGCCATCCAAAAGATAGTTGCGCTCGCTGGTCTGGGCAATCTGCTCGTTGACTTCTTCGTCGTGCTCGTCGGATATTTCACCGACAATCTCTTCGAGCAGGTCCTCAAGAGTGATGATGCCTTCAACTCCGCCGTGCTCGTCAACAACGAATCCGAAATGCGTCTTGGCTTTCTGCATTTGACGCAGCACGTCCTCCAGACGCGCCGTGTCCACGACATACATTGGCGGTTGCAAGACCTTTTCGAGACTAAATTCTTCCGGCCGCAAGAGAAACTTCGTCACATCTTTGCTGTGGATGAAGCCCACCATGTCGTCGAGCGATTCGCGATAAACCGGTAAGCGCGAATAACGATTCTGCTGAAAGGCGCGCGTGATGTCCGCCAGCGAACAGTCGGCCGACAGGGCTGCGATCGCCGGACGCGGAACCATCGCCTCGCGCACGAGCGTGTCTGAGAATTCGAACACCCGGTGGATCAGCCGGCGTTCCTCGGCGCGCAGGTGACCGCTCTCTCGCGCGATGTCCACCAACTGGCGCAACTCAGCTTCGTTGTAAACGGCGGCGTGTTGCAGCGAAGATTTTAGTCCGATCAGGCGGCCGAGCCTCGCGCCGGTGCTATTGAAAATCCAAAGGGGCGCGCGAAAAACTCTGGCGAACAGCTCAAGCGGCCGCGCCGCGAACAATGCCAACCCTTCGGCGCGCTCAAGCGCAAACATCTTGGGCATCAACTCGCCGAGCACGATGTGCAGGAACGTGATCGCCGCGAACGCGATGATGATGGCTAAAAGGTGCGCGACATAACCGGCGCGGCCCGTCGACGCAATCTGGAATGCGATCGGTTGCAACAGGCCGGCCACCACCGGCTCTCCGATCCAGCCGAGCGCCAGAGAAGCGATCGTAATCCCGAGTTGCGTTGCCGAAATGAAAGACGTCGGATCGCCGATCAGGCGTAGCGCCGCGCGCGCGCGCCGGCTGCCCGCGGCCGCGCGAGCTTCGAGGCGGGTGCGGCGCACTGAAACCAGTGCGAATTCCGAGCCGACAAAGAATGCGTTGGCGCCTACGAAAAACAGAACGGCGGCAAGCTTGGCAACGACCATGACTAGCGTGGTCGAGCCTTGACCGGCGACGTCGCCGGCCAGCAAAGCCAGGAAACTACTAGCAGGATCATCCATTGCGGGTAGCAAAAAGCGAGGGAAGTATCATAACACGGCGCGCGCCCCGAACCTCGGGCGGCCATCTGGAGAAATGATGTCCGCAGCCTTTAGGGATTGCGAAATCGATGGATTCTGTGCGGTTCTTAATGGGCCCCGGCTGCCGCGGCTGCGACGCGGGCCTTGCCGTTGCCGTTGGGCTGGCGCTCGTGCCGGGCGCAGGCCTGCAGCAATGCCTGATCGACACGTGGTTCGATGTTGCACTCCGGCTGATGGCAAACGGCCGCCAGTTCAGAGACGACCAGATACCGCGACCGCTCGAACATCCGTTGTTCGCGAAACGACAGCGGCTTCACCTGGCTGAGGTAGCTGAGGTGTTTGAGCACGTCGGCAACTTCAAAAATGTTGCCGGTGCGCATTTTTTCGGAAAACTCCTTGAAGCGATCCTTCCAATCGTTGGCCGGAGTTGCAAAGTCGTTGGCGAGCGCTTTGAAAAGCACGTCGCATTCGCCCGACGTAATCGGGCGACGCAGGCCAACTTCAGATGCATTGCAAACGGGAACCAGCACCAGCGAGTTCGTCGCGGCGAGACGGAGCGTGTAGAAAGGAAGCGCTACCGCTCCGATTTGTTTTTGCTCAATCTGTTCGATTGTTCCGATGCCGTGATTGGGGTAAACAACTTTCTGGCCGACCTTGAAGCCCACCTTTGCACCTCCGCTTGATTTTTACGAGCACCCGGCAAGTTGCACGGTTGTTGGACAAAACACTATCGCGAGACTTAATACTGAAACAATCGGATTGTTCTTGAATCTGAACCGAGTCTAGCAAGGGCCCTCGCAAAGCGTCAAGCTGTTCGCGTATGAGTGCACACAGGGCAGCAAACGCTGGGCCATAGACGCTTGACTTTCCGGAAAAATATCTCGCTGGCTTCAATCATTCGCGGGCGTGCGCAACTCCGTCCTTGTCCTAGCCTTAACATTAACGCGAGAGCAGTGTGCCAGAATTACCGAAGGTATTAGGACTAATTCAGGGTTTGCTTGTAAAATCAGCTTCCGTTAAGTCCTGAATCGGATTCAATCCGCTTACGGTCATGTCCTTACTAAGAACCACCGACGCCAGCGGTCGCCAGGGCGAGTATCAACTCACTGTTCAGGCGCCGTGCATGATCGGCCGCGCGCCCGAGAATCAGATTGTGCTCGATGACCCGCGCGCGTCCCGCCACCACGCGCACATCAAAGCGACCGACGACGGTTCGTTCATGATTGTTGACGGCGTAATGGTGAACGGGCAGATCAAACGGAGCGCCAACCATGTCTTTGTCAACGGTGAACAAAGATTCGAGCATCCGCTAAAGGACGGCGACCGCGTTACGATCGGCGCCAGCACGATCCGCTTCGAGCAGCCGCAGGAAGAGCGCACTGCCGACCTCAGTTACGACGACAAACCGCTGGGACATACGCAGCTCTTGATGTCGGCGAAAGATGTGCTGTCAACCGTCCTGCGCCAGCCTGAACCGGTGACTGCTGCCGGCGCGCCGCGCGACAAGGTGCTCGAATCGCTGCAGCGCAAGGCAAACATCCTCGCCGAGCTTTACGAGATGAGCAAAGCGCTCGGTTCAGGGTTTGACCTCGACAAGATTTTCAAAAAGGCTACCGACATTATTTTTCGTTCGACGCCCGCGGATCGCGTGATCGCTCTGCTGGCTGAAGGCATTGTGACTGAGGCGAACGCCGACGAAGCGAAGTTGTTTCCGATTGCGACGCGCGCCCGCGATGAGAAGCTGGAAGCTCACGCGCGCAAGATGACCATCGGCCGCACGATTACGCGTAAGGTGATGAAGGAAAAAGTTGCGCTGCTGTCGCAGGACGCGGCGGCCGACGAGCAATTTGCCGGCGTCGAATCGATCGTTTCTCAGGGAGTGCGCTCGACGATCTGCGCGCCACTCTTTACGGAATCCGGAGTGCACGGGGCGCTTTACGCCGACCGGCTCGATCCTTTCTCCGCTTTCAAGCCAGACGATCTTGAACTGATCAGCGCCGTCGCTGCCCAAACCGCAATCGCCGTCGAGAACGTGCGGGCGCACGAACGCCTCGCCCGCGAAGAAGTCGCGCGCGCCAACTACGGTCGGTTTCTTCCGGAGTACGTCGTGAAGCAACTGCTCGAGAATCCTGACTCGTTCAAGCTGGGCGGCGTGACTCAGACGATCACCGTGCTCTTTGCCGACATTCGCGGCTTCACGAGTATTTCTGAACACGCGGCGCCGGAAAAGATTGTGCATCTGCTAAATATGTATTTTTCGGCGATGACTGACATCATCTTTGCGCACGGCGGAACGCTCGACAAATATCTGGGCGACGGACTAATGGCGCTGTTCGGCGCGCCGACCGTCACGGCCAAGGACGCGCAGAATGCTATCAACGCCGCCGTGGCGATGCAGCGGCGCATGCTCAGCATCAATGATGAACTGCACGAGCAAGGCCTTCCGGAAATTGGGATCGGCATCGGACTTCACACCGGCGAAGTAACTGTCGGATACATCGGTTCTGAGCGACGCTCAGAGTACACTGCGATCGGCGACGCCGTGAACACCTCCTCACGTTTGGAATCCAACGCGAAACGTGGCGAGATCCTGGTCAGTGAGGTCACCGCCAAGGCCGCGAAATCACGCTATCAATTGACGCCGCGCGATCCCATCAACGTTAAGAATCGCGAGCAGCCCGTGCCACTATTCGAAGTTGACTGGCAGCACGCCACCAGCAGTTAAGGGGCAAAGAGCAAAGGGCAAAGAGCAAAGGGCAAAGAGCAAAGGGCTAAGGGCGAAGGGCTAAGAGGAACCGTCTCACTCTGGGAACCTGGTGAACTTGCACAGCGTCAAATAGTTCGCCCCTTTGCTCTTTGCCCTTGGCTCTTTGCCTTCTCGGATGAACCTCAAATCGTTTTTCAAACGGCAGATCATGGTCGCGCGCGTTTACGGAATTCCGGTGCGCATCGACTATCGCTGGTTCGTCGTGTTTGCGATTAGCGTAGTGATGATTGCGGCGAACGCGCACCGGCATCCGATGCAGTTGGGCACGCTCCAGCTTCCGCCGGCTGACGATCTGGTGGCCTGGACACTGGGTATCGCGATCACGCTGGGGCTTTTTCTTTCGGTCTTTGGTCATGAATTGTCTCACGCACTGATGGCCCGGATGGAGGGAATCGAGATCGAAGAGATCGTGCTGCACCCATTTGGCGGCCTGGCGCGCTTGCGAACGCAACCAGAGAGTCCGGGCGCAGAGTTTCGCATCGCTGTCGCCGGCCCGGCGGCGAGTTTCATCTTTTCATTGATCGGTTTTGGTGGGATGGTGCTAACGGCAAAGGTCGGGTTCAATGCCGGCACCGCATTTTTCTTTTTCATCGGCGCGGGAAATTTGTTGCTGGCCATCTTTAACTTGTTTCCCGGATACCCCCTCGACGGAGGCCGCGTGCTGCGCGCGATTGTCTGGAAACGCAGCGGTGACATTCGCAACGCAACGCGCATCGCCGGCTTCTGCGGGCAGTTGGTGTCGCTGGTGCTGATCGTGTTCGGAGTTTACATGGCGGTCGCGCCATCGTTTCATGCCTACTTCATGGGCCTTTGGTCCGTGCTGATCGGACTGTTTCTGTTGAGCGCCGCTACGAGCGTGGTGCGCAGCGCCGGCGACGAGGGGCCCGCGACCGTGGCAGAGGCGATGTCAGTAGCGATATCGATTGAACCGGACTTGTCGATTAGCCGGTTTGTCGATGAGGTACTACCGCTTCACCGTCAAACGAGCTTTCCGGTCGCGCATGATCGGCGGCTGCTGGGAATTCTCGCGCTCGAAGATCTAAAAAAGCTGCCGCGCGAACTCTGGCGCGATCGACTCGCGCGTGACGTGATGCGACCCGTTAGTCAGCAGCTCTTTGTTAGTGAATCCGCGGCGCTGGCCGCCGCAAACGATCTGATGCAGCGCAATGGCGTGGGTGCGGTCGGAGTGATCGACAATCAAGGCCGTTTGGCAGGGTTTTTGCAACGCGGTCGAGTGAGGCGAAAGAAGTGAGAGCGCCGTCAGCGGTGCGTTTGGTATACTCGTCAATCAGCCTGTTAGGTTCCTTCCTCTACTGAAACTTCGACTACGCAAAACCTATGTTTGCCTACGATCAAAACGCGCCGCTTGATGTCCAAGTAGCCGGAATCGAAGCCAGAGACGGCGTCAGCATTCGTGACCTCTCCTATACTAGTGTTGATGGTTCACGTGTCGCTGCGTATCTAGTTGCGCCTTCCAAGCAGGGTAAATTCGCGGGCATCGTTTTCTTGCATGGCGGAGAACAAGATCGCTCCGATTTTCTAAATGAGGCTTTGTCGTTGGTGGAAATAGGAGCGATTTCGCTTCTGATTGATGAGCCATCTGTTCGCACCATGCCTCTCTTGACTGACCCTGAAGCTGACTATGAAAGGTATATTCAAATAATTTTGAAACTTCGTCGTGGCTTGGATTTACTTCTGTCTCGACCTGACATTGAGCCGAAAAGAATCGGCTATATCGGTCTAAGTTTTGGGGCATGGATGGGTGCTGTGCTATCAGGAATAGAGAATCGCGTAAAGACGTATATCTTGATAGCCGGAATGCCGCGCATGACTGATTTCTTGCGTTCGCATAATCATCCGAACATCGTACAAATCAGGAAATCTCTAACCGCAGAACAGTTGGAACATTATCTTCGAGTAACAGCACCTCTTGACCCCATCAATTTTATTAGTCGCGCCTCACCAGCATCATTATTCTTTCAATTTGCTCGTCAAGATGAAGCGATTTCAGAATCAGCGGCGTTGCAATTTAGCCAAGCCGCAAGCGAGCCGAAGCTAGTCAAATGGTATGACGCACAGCATCATGATATTTTCATCAACGCAACTGCTCTGCATGATAGAACTGAATGGTTGCGGGAGCACTTAAAGCGCCGCGCGGCTACCTGAACTCGGACGTAGGTTCCTTTGCCAGAATTGCAAACGCAAAAACCCAAGAGACTCTTCGGCACCGACGGCATTCGCGGCGAGGCCGACAAGTTCCCCCTGGATTCGCCGACGGTTCGGGCCATCGGCGGCTCGCTGGCGCGTCACCTGGCTAAACGAATCGGCGGGGGTGTTCCGCGCATCATCATTGGACGCGACACGCGCGAATCAGGTCCGCGGATCGAACGAGAGCTGATCGCGGGCGCGCTTGCGGCCGGCGCGGAAATTAAGTCAGCCGGAATTATTACTACGCCTGGTGTCGCGTTTCTCGCGCGAGTTCTCCCGGCGGACGCGGGAGTCGTGATCAGCGCTTCGCACAATCCATACCAGGACAACGGCATTAAAGTTTTCGAACCTTCAGGGCGCAAGCTGGACGATGCGACCGAAAGGCTCATTGAGAAGGACATAAGCGACGAGGGCGTCGTTCCCGATGCCCAACCCGATGACCGCGAGCAAAGCAACTCTGCCAATCAACGAAACGGAGCTGAACTGCGAACGCGGTACCTCGATTACCTGGTCCACGATGTTGCCCATGATCTTTCTCTGGCCGATCTCACCATCGTTGTTGATTGCGCGAACGGGGCTGCGTACGCGCTGGCGCCGCAACTCCTTAGGCGGCTGGGCGCTAACGTCATCGCAATTAACAACGAACCTGACGGCCGCAACATCAACCGCGATTGCGGCTCGCTGCATTTGGAAGTCGCACAGCGGGAGGTTGCCGCAAGGCATGCCGACCTTGGCGTGGCTTTCGATGGCGACGCAGATCGCGCATTGTTCGTTGATGGGAATGGCGAGTTGGTCGATGGCGACGCGACCATGTGGGTGATGGCTAACTATCTGAAATCGCGAGGTGAACTGACAGGTGACGCGGTGGTCGCAACGGTAATGAGCAACGTCGGGCTCGAAATTGCGCTTCGTTCGCGTGGCATCAACATGACGCGCACGGACGTTGGCGACAAATATGTGCTGGATGAACTGATTCGGAGTGGAGCAGCAATCGGCGGCGAACAGTCAGGCCATATCATTTTGCCAAAATTGAGTTTGGCCGGCGACGGAATGATGACGACTCTTTACTTGCTGCGAGCAATGCGCGATCAGGAAAAGTCGTTGACCGCCTTAGCCGAAGGCTTTCGCCGTTACCCGCAGACTCTGGTCAATGTCCGCGTGCGCGAGAAGCGATCGTTTGAAGAACTTCCCGCCGTTCAGCATCTGGCGCGGGAGGTTGAGAAGAAGCTTGGCGACCGCGGGCGGCTGCTGTTGCGTTACTCGGGTACGGAGCCGTTGGCGCGCATCATGATTGAAGGAGAAAGCGAAGACGAAGTTAGGGCGCACGCCAGCGCGCTGGCCGAAGCGATCAGGGCGGAACTCGGCGCCGACGGTTCATGAGCAACGGGGAGCGGTTGATGCTGGCCGCGAATCGCGAGACCCGGGAAAATCTTACGTTGCGATGAGTGAAAGATATTCACTCAGAAGCCTCGCGAACCCCGCATATACTGGCAGAATTGCGAGTTTTCAAAGGTTTCCACGCGCGAAAAAATCGCTATTGCGCGGCATAAGTGTTGCGATGTATATTGTGGGGCAAGAGAGACGGTTGGTGGATCCTCCGTCTCAAGTGGTTGCTGGGGTGAGGACAGTAACCACGCAAATGGATGAGCGCTGCGACGCCCACGTTGCAGCGCTCATTCGGTTTTTTTGAGCTCAACCAACAACCCCTCCATTCCCAAAAAAGCAATGCTCCAGATTTGACTCGGAATCGTATTTCGGCGTAGATACATGCGGTTTCATGCCTACGACCTTTGCGATCTCGTCAGGGACGAGGACTATTCTCGTCGTAACCGCGGCCTTGTGTCTTGCGGCGATGACCTGCGCCTGTCGCCGGAGCTCCAACAACGCGAATGCAAACGGCCCATCGTCGACGAATGAGTCTGACGCCGAGCAATCAAGGCGCGAGGCGAAGTTGCTGGTCGATAAGGGCAAAGTGCTTTCCGATCCCGATCACAATCAGGACGAGCAGGCGGTCCAGGCGTTTCAGGAGGCGATTCGCCTTCAGCCGGATCTCGCTGAAGCCCACCTAAGATTAGGCATGGCCTACGCCGCTCTCGATAAGAAGACTGAAGCTGAAACGTCGTACAAGAAAGCAATCGAACTTTACAAGAAGGTTATTCAGGCGGACGCGAAAGACGCGGACGCATTTTTCAATCTCGGGCAGGCACACAGCTTCCTCCGTCAGGATGAAGAAGCGGCCAGGTCCTATCGACAGGCGACGCGCCTTCGGCCGGATGACGAAGAGGCCTTCTACCAACTTGGAAGGGCGGAGACCAAACTGGCTCATTATCCAGAGGCTACTGCCGCGTTTCAGAAGGCACTCGACCTTGATCCGGACGACTCTCGAGCAGTCGAGGCGCTCGACAATGCGCGCGAAGGCTCGAACCGAATTAAGGAAGGGAAAAAGCACGCCGAGGATATGCTGAAGAAGCAGCAGGATAATGCGAATGCAAACGGGAATGCGAATTCGAACTCGCGCAGCCGCCCGAGTCCAAAACCCGGAATAAGACGGTTCTAGTCCGACATAAGTTTCTGGAGTTTTCTTTATGGCTACTTACACACCGCCACCATATTTCCCGCAGAGTTCATTGTCGCCGCCCGACAAGAATCGCTATCGGAAGTTCAAACTCGCAGTAGCCGGCTTCGCAATTTTGCTCTTGCTGATCGTCGGTGGCGCGGTCGTGGGGCTCGTGTACTTGATCAAGTCCTTACTTTAGCTTTGGTTCGCTGCACGCTTTTACTCGACTGACGGTGAAATCGTTGACTAGAGCGTTTCATCTGATTACAGTCTTAACTCAGCATAATGACGGCAGCTGGCAATGCCCACTGTATTACGAATTGGACCTTATCGGTTCTACTTTTACGCCGGTGATCGCGACGAGCCAGAGCATGTGCATGTTGAGCGAGAGAATTACGTTGCCAAGTTTTGGCTTGATCCGGTGCGATTGCAAAGAAGCGGCGGATTCGGCAGTAGCGAAATCAATCGCATTCAGAAGCTGGTCGAGGAGAATCGAGACGATTTGTTGAGGAGTTGGAATGAGTACTTTAGTCGCTGAAACCAGAGCACAGAAACTCGTTGTTACGGAAGACAGTTTGATCGTTGATCTAAATGACGGTCGCTCTATTACCGTGCCGATGGCTTGGTATCCGAGGCTTGTTCACGGTTCGCCCGAGGAGCGAAACAACTGGAGATGGATTGGCGACCGAGAGGGAATTCATTGGCCCGATCTGGACGAAGACATTAGCGTCGAGAATCTACTGCTCGGCAAAGCCTCAGGCGAAAGTCAGGACTCGTTTCGGCAGTGGCTGGAAAAGCGGGCTCAAAACGATTAATAGAGAAGAATGATGGAGCAAGAACATTTCAGTGAAGACGTCAGGCGGTTCGTGCTTGAGGAAACGAGGAAGTGCGTTGCCTATCGGAAGTACATCAAGTCACGAGGTTACGCTGTAGACGAAGAGCAGCTTGCAGGATTCGAGGAAGAGATACGCGTTGAAGAAGAAAACCTTGGCGAATCAGAACTCGATGTGATCGATGAGCACGCAGTTTCGGAATTGCAGTTGGAACTCGCTCTCGTGGATCTCGACTTCGACGCCACGAAATACACCAAGGCGACACTGCTCCGACGTGGATATATTAGATTGACAATGCAGCCAGACAAGAATCATCAGCGGCCACATTTTCATATAGAGTTCAAGACCGAGCACTCTGCCTCAATACGCAGTCGATACGTTGCGTCGGCTTGCAGGCTACATGCCGAAGAAATACGAAGCGCCCGTTCTAAAATGGGCGGCACGGTACCGGCGATCATTAGCGGCGACGTGGAAGAGTCTGAAAAATGGGGAGGACGTTCGTGAATTGGTCATCGTGGCAGAAGAGGGCTAGCAAACGTGCCTGCCTGTTGATGGTTTCATTGCTAACATTCTCGTGCTTTGTGATTACAAAGGGCGATCGCAGCGAACTTGTCGTTCAGACGGGCCATACCGGCCTAGTTAATTCCATAGCTTTCAGCCCCGACGGGAAGATGCTTGCGAGCTGCGGCTGGGACAAGACGATTAAACTGTGGGATGTCGTCAGCGGGGCGCAACTGTGGTCCTTAACAGCGGCCATTTTTATCGTTGACTCGGTGGCGTTCAGTCCCGATGGGAAGACGCTGGCCTCCGCCTTGGACGGTAGGGTCAAGCTCTGGGACGTGGCTACCTCAAAAGAATTGCCCTCGCTCAACGGCCTTGTCCATGGTGGGATCGGTTCGGTGGTGTTCAGTCCCGATGGGAAGACGCTGGCCAGCGGCCATGACGACGGTAGGATTAAGCTCTGGGACGTTGCTACCGGAAAAGAGCTCCGCTCGTTCTGGGAAAGTTCGCAACACATCACTGTTGTATTCAGTCCCGATGGGAAGACCTTGGCCACGTGCGGTGGCGGCTACATGAGTCGGGATTACATGATCAAACTCTGGGACGTGGCCACCGGCAAAGAATTGCGCTCTCTTACAGGACATTCTGAATCGATCAACTCAGTGGCCTTCAGTCCCGATGGGAAGATGCTCGCTAGTGGCAGCTTGGACAAGACGGTCAAGGTATGGGGCGCGGCCAGTGGAAAACAGATCCGTCTGCTCGAGGGACATACTTATAGCGTGAACTCAGTCGCGTTCAGTCCTGATGGGAAGACGCTCGCCAGCGGCGGCTGGGACTTTGCAATAAAGCTGTGGGATGTCTTCAGCGGAAAAGAATTACGATCGCTCGGTCGTCCTCGTGAAGCTTACGGAAGATGATTCGAGATAAGCTATCGCCGGCGCGGTGTTGAGGCTAATCGAGCCACACACTTCCGTAGTCTCGACCGCTGCTTGACACAGATAACCACCGCCCCGTATAGTTTCCCGTTTCGGACTCCGGTCTGAGTTCCCCGTGAGCAACGCTGCTACTGGTTCTGTCGGTGCGGAGGCGTTGCCCGGCTGAATGTTAGTCATCCAGCCGTTTGACATTATTGTGGCGTAGATGCTCGCGTGGAGACGATTCGAAAGAGTCACGCCCAGGCGAGTGCGCAATCAGGGTAAACCACCCATGTGACGCCACAGAGAAGTTTCGGCTTAAGGGAAGCCACGATCCGCACCCGCCTCAAGAGCGAAATCAGAACGTCCCTGAACCAATATTCGTAGCAGGGCAGTTGCCTGCGCTGACTGCCGGACATGTTCCGGAAAGAGGCAGGCCCGGGCCTTTTGCGCTTTGCACGCGAGGCCGTAGCTCGCAGTCGAGAAAGAAAACAATGCCGACGATCAATCAGCTGGTTCGCAAGGGCCGACAACGGGTCAAGTACAAGACGGCTAGCCCGGCGTTGCAGAGTTCGCCGCAAAAGCGCGGGGTCTGCACTCGCGTCTACACGCAGACGCCTAAGAAACCGAATTCGGCCTTGCGCAAAGTCGCGCGCGTGCGCTTGACCAATGGCATCGAGGTCACGACCTACATTCCCGGCGTGGGGCACAATTTGCAGGAACACTCGATTGTTCTGATCCGCGGAGGGCGCGTAAAGGACCTGCCGGGTGTGCGCTATCACGTGATTCGGGGAACGCTCGATTCGGTCGGCGTGGCTGATCGCAAGAAGAGTCGTTCGAAGTACGGCGCGAAGCGGCCGAAGGGAGGCGCGAAGTAGTCTATGCCCAGACGAAGAGTTGCAGAAAGACGCGCGGTGCTGCCCGACCCGGTCTATAACAATCCGTTGGTGACGAAGTTCATTAACGGCATCATGTGGGGCGGCAAAAAATCAAAGGCCGAGAAAACTTTCTACGATGCGCTCCGGCAAGTAGGTGAGAAGACCGGGGAAGAGCCGCTCAAAGTTTTCAAGAAGGCTATCGAGAACGTGCGCCCGACTGTGGAAGTGAAATCGAGGCGCGTAGGAGGATCCACCTATCAAGTTCCGGTCGAAGTTCATCAAGAGCGACGCGGCGCGCTGGCGATCCGCTGGATCGTCTCGTATGCGCGCGGGCGCGGCGAGAAAACGATGACTGACCGGTTGGCGGCCGAGTTGCTCGACGCGGCGAACAATCGCGGCAACGCGGTGAAAAAGAAAGACGATACGCATCGCATGGCTGACGCGAACAAGGCGTTTGCGCACTATAAGTGGTAATGGCTAAGTACGACCTAAACACATTCAGGAATATCGGCATCATGGCGCACATCGATGCCGGTAAGACCACCACGACCGAACGGGTCCTTTATTACACGGGCGTCTCGCACAAGATCGGCGAGGTGCACGAGGGCACGGCGACCATGGACTGGATGGAGCAGGAGCAGGAGCGCGGCATTACCATCACGAGTGCCGCGACCACTTGTTTCTGGGAACGTAATGGCCAGGACTTTCGCATCAACATTATCGACACGCCGGGCCACGTTGATTTCACCATGGAAGTCGAGCGCTCTTTACGCGTACTCGACGGGGCAGTCGCGGTATTCGACGGCGTCGCCGGAGTCGAGCCGCAATCCGAAACCGTCTGGCGTCAGGCCGACAAATACGGCGTGCCGCGCATATGTTTTATTAATAAGCTCGACCGCGCGGGCGCTTCCTTTCAGCGCTCTTTCGACTCGATCATTACCCGCCTTGGCGCAAATCCCGTCGCTATCCAAATCCCCATCGGCCTCGAAGATCAGTTCAAAGGCGTTGTCGATCTGATCGCGATGAAGGGATTGATCTGGAACGATGAAAGCAAAGGCGCAGAGTACGAAACCGCCGACATTCCGGACGAATTAAAGGAAGAAGCCTTGGCCGCGCGCGAGAAATTAATCGAAGCCGTCGCCACCGTTGACGATCACTTGATGCACAAGTACGTCGAGGGCGAGAAGATCAGCGAAGACGAGATTCGCGTCGCGCTGCGCAAAGGAACTTTGGCATTGCGCATCGTCCCGGTTGTGACTGGATCGGCTTTCAAGAACAAGGGTGTGCAGACCTTGCTCGATGCGGTGGTTGACTACTTACCGTCGCCGCTCGACATTCCGCCGGTTGAAGGAGTCAATCCGAAGAACGGCCACAAGGAACTACGACCGGCCGACGACAGCGCGCCATTCAGCGGTCTGGTGTTCAAGATCATGTCCGACAAACATCTCGGCCAGCTTTCGTTTGTGCGGATCTACAGCGGGACGATCAAGAGTGGTTCTTACGCGTACAACTCAGCGAAAGATACGCGCGAGCGCATCGGGCGTTTGATGCGCATGCACGCGAACAAGCGTGAGGACACTGAAGACGCCAGCGCCGGCGAGATCATAGCCATCGGTGGCATGAAACAAGTCACCACCGGCGACACGATCTGTGACGAGAACAAGCCGATCATCCTGGAAGCGATCGAGTTTCCCGCGCCCGTTATCCGGGTCGCGGTCGAGCCAAAGACGCGCGCCGATCAAGACAAACTCGGCGTGGCGCTCGGCCGTCTGGCGCAGGAAGATCCTTCGTTTATTGTTTCGACTGATCAGGAGACCGGTCAGACGATTATCGCCGGCATGGGCGAACTGCATTTGGAAATTATCGTCGATCGCATGAAGCGCGAGTTTGGCGTCGAAGCCAACGTCGGCAAGCCGCAGGTCGCTTATCGCGAAACAATCACGCAGGCCGCGTCCGGCAAGGAAATTTTCAAAAAGCAGACCGGCGGTCGCGGACAATACGCGCACGTCGAGCTGGAGATCGAGCCCGCGCCCGGAGAAGGTTTTGTTTTCGAGAACAAGATCAAGGGTGGCGCAATTCCGCGCGAATTCATCAAGCCAACCGAACAGGGTATTCACGACGCGATGGAGCGTGGCTATCTCGCCGGCTATGACATGGTGGACATCAAGGTGCAGCTGGTTGACGGAGGCTTTCACGAAGTCGATTCCGACGAGCGAGCGTTTATTATTGCCGGCTCGCTGGCGTTTCAGGATGCTTTGAAAAAGGCGAAGCCCGTGCTGCTTGAGCCAATCATGCGTGTTGAAGTGGTGACTCCCGAGGAGTATGTGGGACCCGTCAACGCAGACCTCAGCAGACGACGCGGGCACTTTGAAAAGACTGAGCTGCGGCCTGGCGGCGTGCAGGTGATCACGGTCTTCGTGCCTTTGTCGGATATGTTTGGGTACACGACCGACCTGCGCTCGGCCACGCAGGGCCGCGCAACTTCGACGATGCACTTCGAGCGCTACGATCCCGCGCCAAAGCATGTGGCGGAAGAGATAATCGCGAAGGTTCAGGGAGTGGCCAGAATTTGAGGTTCGTTGTTAGCCGCGGGACAGTTCCGCGAAAAGAGCGAGGACACAGAAGAGATGAGCAAAGAGAAATTTGATCGGAGCAAGCCGCACGTGAACATCGGGACGATTGGGCACGTGGATCATGGGAAGACGACGTTGACGGCGGCGATAACGAAGGTTTTGGCGAAGACG